>JGI11944J13513_1000348_pt1 | contig 48101 bp, 48 predicted proteins | sample TerdegcoTASludge_FD_13513 | JGI IMG/M metagenome (IMG submission 13513) | reverse complement strand
TGTGTCTCTGTGGTTCAGTTAGCGAATCACGTTTCAGTACAGAGTCACGAAGACACAGAGATTTTGCGATTCAAGTTCACCCATACTAAATAGCGAGGAGCCTGAAAATGAGTATTGAGCGGGTAGGGGAGTGGGGGTTAGTAAAAAAGATGAGTGTACCCGCTCACGATTACCAGCCTTTTGATCGTATAAATACTTTTCTGACAATAATTTAATACTGTTTTTGGCCATAAGCTTTTTGTTTGGCGATCTTTGCCGCAAAAGCGCCAGCTACAAAGCCCGCGTCTACGTTAACTACGGTAAGGACTGAGCATGACTGCAACATGGAGTAAAGGGCTGCCAGGCCGCTGCCACCCAGGCCGTAACCTGTCGAGACAGGCAGGCCTATTACTGGAGCATCCACAAGTCCTGCCACGACCGCCGGCAAGGTGCCCTCCCTGCCAGCAGCCACTACGAGGGCATCGGCGTCTGACACCTTCTCCAGGCTTGGGAATAGCCTGTGGATGCCGGCAACTCCCACGTCGTATTCAGAGACCACATTGCAGCCCATCTCTTCTGCTACCACCCTGGCCTCTTCTGCAACTGGAATGTCTGCGGTACCTGCTGTCAAGATTCCCACCATGCCTACTGCAGCCCTTCTTTCGCAGGATCTCAGGACCACTGTTCTTGCCCAGGGGTTATGTTCAAGCCTGGCGCCTTTTGGCAGCTTTGCGGCCCGCAGGCTCTCTAGCTGCTCAGTCGAGATGCGGGTGATGATCACATGCCCCGTCTCCTCCAGGTGAGCAAGAGAAATGTCGACCAGATCAGCTTTGTCCTTGCCCTCCGCCAATATGGCCTCAGGGATGCCGATGCGATCCGCGCGACAGACATCCAGCTTGGCCACGTCTCTTACTGCCCGGTAGCTCAGGACTTTTATGCGGCTTTGGGCCTCCTCCAAAGAGATCTCACCCTGGCCAAAGCTTTCGAGCACCTCTCTCAGGCTTTCTCTCACAATCCAGAAATGACGCATAGAGAGCATAAAGGGTTTATCCCTAAGGGAGGAGATCAGACAGTGATGCTGGCTAATGTGGATCTTCACATCCACTCCAAGTATTCGGCCGCCGTCTCCCAAGATATGGAGCTGCCACAGATCGCCAGGGAAGCGGCGCGGAAGGGGGTGAAGATAGTTGGCACTGGCGATTGCCTTCTTCCCGAGTGGCTGGACGCTGTCAAGGCGCTTCCAGAAGACGAAGGGCTCTTTGTCCTAGGAGACACGCTCTTCGTCCTGAGCGTGGAGGTAGAGGATTCGCACCGCGTGCATCATCTCATACTGCTTCCGGAGATCTCCAAGGCGAAGGAGCTGCAGGAGAGCTTTGCCTCCAGATCGACGAACTTGAGAACGGATGGGCGGCCAAGGCTGCAAATGAGCGGGGCAGAGATTGCGGATGTGGTGCTGGAGGCAGATGGCTTGATCGGGCCAAGCCACGCCTTCACGCCCTGGACGGGGATCTTCGCCCATTACAGATCCCTGAGTGAATGCTACCAGGAGAAGGCGGATGCGATCAGGTTCATAGAGCTTGGCCTGAGCGCCGACACCGACTATGCAGATAGAATTGCCGATCTCGCCAGCCGGACGTTTCTGTCCAACTCAGATGCACACTCACCCCGCGCAAACAAACTCGCCCGCGAGTTCAACCAGATGGAGATGGACGCGCCGAGCTACAAGGACCTCGCCCTGGCCATCAGGCGCGAGGGCGGGCGCAGGCCAACTCTGAACGTCGGCTTTTACCCAGCCGAAGGAAAGTACAATCGCACTGCTTGCACGCGCTGCTTCCATCAGTATAGCGCATCTCAGAAGGACGAGTTTATGGGTCGCTGCCCTGAGTGCCGGGGTCAGATCAAGCTGGGTGTGCAAGATCGGGTGAACTTTTTGGCTGACTATCCCGAGCCGGTGCATCCCGGCCATCGACCGCCTTACTTGCACCTAATTCCCCTGGCCGAGATCATCGCCCTTGCGATGGGGAACAAGAGCGCCACGGCCGTCGGCGTGCAGAAGCGCTGGAATGAGCTGACAGCAGATCGAACGGAGATCGATGTGCTTGTGAGAGCAGATCTTGCCGAGCTGAAATCTGAGCCTAGGATCTTAGCTGCCATTGATGCTTTTAGGTCTGGAAAAGTGGTTGTCATCCCTGGCGGTGGCGGAAGATATGGGGAGATCAGGCTTCCTAAAGCCGAGATCTCGCAATCTCGTCCGCCTCAAAGGTCTTTGATGGACTTCTGATCGACTTTTCAGCTCAGACTCATACATTGCATGCCGCGCAGTTGCTTTGGGCGTTTGAACCAGCTCTGTAACAAGTGTCGCAGGTATCCCAAGAGAGGTCGAATCCCCAGTTAGGCGGGTTCCAGCCCCCTCCTGCCTGGGCTTTTGTGCAGATGCCCTGAGGCGAGCAGCTCAAATAGTCGGCGTTCGTGGCTGTGGAGTCGTTAGCATATATCCACCGACCGTCGTAGCCTGCAGATACATAAACCACATTGATTGGCACATCAACTGCCACATATCTTAGGACACGAAGTTGAATTGTAACCGCCTGGCCTATGGGCAGGTGAGTGAATGTCCAGTTGGCATATCTCGACTCGAAAAGCTCAGACCTTCGCGGTTCTGATGGTTTGATCGAGGCGTCGAGGAAGTATGTGCCAGCTGGGAAGACATCCCTGACATAGATCGGCCCAAGCGCAGCGTTGCCGTCATTCAATATGGAGATGGTGTAGCTCAAATTGATGCTGTCCGTCGCATCCTGCTCACCCCTCTGATAAACTGTCAAATGAGGCTCATCGTAATGCTTTACATCTGTTATGGCTGTCGATCCATTGGTGTATGTCGTGCCCAGCTTCTCAATCACCTTGAAGCTCCCAGAATAGTCAGAGCTTGCTTCCTTCTCCAAAGTAATGTGCCCCTTTTCGTCCGTCTCTGCAACCTTCACATATCCCATGTGGCGAGTGCCCTGGAAATCCGAGCTCACTTCCATCCTCGTGTTGTTGCCCTCCATCTCAAGCAGGCTGGTTCTATCGATCTTGGTGCTATATCGATAAAGCTCATTCAATGACTCTGAAGTGAGGTAGTTCTTGACGCATTCTGCCTCGTTCCAGGTAGAGTTGAAGTTCAATGTCCGCCCTTCCGGAAGGGCAAAAGAGGTGCTTTGATGCTTGACTGATAGGTTGCTCTCCTCCTTGATGTAGTTCTTCTTCCTGTTGTACGTTATGAGATCCTCTCTGAGGTACTCGCCGCTTCCGCTCTCCCTCTGGCTGAGTTCAACCCCAGTGCCGCCTGTGACAGTGATGCTGCTCGTCGCTATTTGGGGTGGGGAGTTGGGGCTTGACATCGTAACCTTATTTACCAAGTCGTATGGTTCACGAGCTGTAGACAGATCCTTCCAAGACCTGACGAAACCCACCCCACTTGCCTCCTGCTCAAAATTGAACTTTGTATTGGAAGACGCCGGAACTCTCAGCGTCACTGTGATCGTTCCCTTACCCAAGGGTATCGTCCATCTGTTATTCGTTCCGGTATCTGGCTGTGGATACGCAGAAATGAAGATCATCTTGTCAGGATAATCCTCGTCTATCACTGCATCATCCCAGTAATTGGTGTACGTAATGGTGTAAGTCACGAGCCCGCCTGGAGAGACTGTTTGTGAGGATGCAGATTTAGTGATGCCGCAATTTATCCAGTTCAGGGTATACGTATCTGATCGCGTGCTCTGACCGCTGGTGTCGATGGCTAAGATGTAGTACTCGGTGGTTGTTCCTGTCGGGCAACCGCTCAATGTATAGGTCCACATATCGCTGGCGTCAGGATCCATTAGCACATCGTGAGTCCCTAAAGGATCTGCGTAGACGAGATGGACCTCATTTATGTTTGCTGTACCTGTGACGCGGGCTGTGATCTCAACGCTTGAGCCCTGGCAAACATCGACGCTTCCAGGAGTAATTTCAGTGATCATCGGGCCTTTGCAGTCCCGCCAGTGGATGAACTGGCTGATTGTTGTGGACCTATCTGAAGCATCTGTGGCCTCAACCTGGACCTCCAGCCTGCTGCCAGCAATCTGGCCTGGTATTGGCGACTGGCTCATCCAGACTCCGTCTTGGGCGTTCCCGCCTTGTTGCAGCACCATGGGGGTGGTTGATGAGCCATAAATCAGATTTACGGATACCACACCGTCATCGTCTGTAATATGTGCGATCAAAACGACCTCTTCATTGGCGCAGGGATTCAGGGGTTCTACATCTACAGATAAGATATTTGGAGCAGCGCAATCTCTCCATCTTACTGCATAATCTCCCTCCGATGGAGATGTGGCCTCGTTTCCGTCCTGATCCCGGGCTGAAATTTTGTAAGTCACAGTAGTTCCTGCATCATGCCCTGGTATGCTCCCAACCCAATCGCCTTCCCTGGAACCATCAGGTCCTGTCATATCCACTGTATGCTGGCCGGTCTGATCGGTGTAGACCAGTGTTACAGATGTTACTGCAATGTTATCGATGACATGCGCCGTTATGTCGACATTCTCATTGCCGCATGGTGTATTGGTTGAGGGCACGACTGAGGAAATCGTCGGGAGCGTCGAGTCGCTCCATCTCTTCGTGGCAGATTGTGTCAGGGATCTTGGCACATCTTGTGCCATAACGAGGCGTTGAATGGAGGGCGTCACGCCAAGCCATATTGCGCCTGAGGGAACTATGAAGCTTGTGGCCGCAGCGATTGTGTCGTCGCCAGCATTGGTTCCTGTGTAGGTAAATGTCGATTGACCATTGGCATCAGTTACGACGCTGACAGGATTCGCGGAAGGGTTCGCTCCTGCAACCGAGAATGTCACCTCTTGGCCCGAGACTGCACTCCCGCTTGGATCCAAAACGGTTGCAGTCACAGTGTGCTGAGCGCCCAAGGGGTTCGTAGAGGATGAGGGTGCAAGATCTAAAGTGGATGGTATTTGAGGAATGGATGCACTTGAAGCATAATCGACAATGGCCCTCGCGGCTGCGAATACATCCTCTGGAGTGCCGGAGCTGAGATCTAAGCCGTTGGAAAAATGCCAGATGGCCAGTTGGACTGCAGCCCCCTTTTCTCTGTTGCTTAAACCGTCTGGAAGGCCTGTATTGGGATAGTAATTATTCAATATCCAGATGATGTTCGGATCTGCTCCAGATCCGCCGAGCTCGTATCTATTGCCATTCTGAGTACTTATATCGATATCCATACAATAGGTTGGATATGGCGTCGCATCGCCATCGATTGTGATGTAAATGATGCCTGCATCTTTAATACCATGGCCTACAGTGGTGACGGTAATTAGGTCTGCGCCAACTGTAGTTGCGCTTAAAGCACTAACACATCCACTTTGTGATATAATTAATATTATTACAATGGCCAGGAATCTATAGAGCCTTTTCATCTCAACCCCTCCTCACTCTGCAATATTAGTATAAGATACCTTTATTATAATTTCTCCAGTTGTGGATCATAACGCCATATTAGTGAATTTTATAGTTATTCTAAAGTAAATAAGCTGGCAGTAATCTATAGTACTTACTAAAAAATATAAAACAAAGTAATTATCTATTATAAGATCATTTTCTCAGTCCATTCCAGTATACGTCCGATCATACCCATCTGATCATACCCATCTGATCAAGTTGTGGCAGCATCATCGATGTTTGGGCAGTTCAATGGCCAGGCACTGCCATCCCTATCCTCCCACTTGGCCAGCACAGGGTCGAGATATTCAATTTCATCGGATTTTTCCTCTACTGACCACGGGCAGGTGATGTCTGCGGGCAAAACCTCGCGTGCGCTGCTGTCCAGCCACGCCCGGTAGATGATCGACTGGTTCTTTTCAGTGGTTCCCTGAGCGCCAGTGGCCTCCACCAGGTTAATGATATCTCCATCGCATCTCGCAGTGTCAAGATATATCTCGATCTTCGCCGAGTCGCCGATGGCAAGATGGAGCAAGGTCCAGTTGCAGCTATTGCTCTCAAGCTTCACAGGTCGCAAGGAGGCGTTGAGGAATCTTGAACCTGGGGGGAATGTGTCTCGCAGGAATAGCGGCCCCAGTGCAGCATTGCCATCGTTTGTGATGGTGATGGTATACGCTGCCACGTCTCCGATCAGTCGCCCCTTCTTTTGAAGATAAAGATGAGGCCTGTCGTACTTTGAGCTGCAAGAGATCATGAGCTTTCTCTTGATATCGAAGTCGCCTATGAGGGTCTCCTCCTCATCCACCTTCTGTCTTTCGGATGCTGCATACGCAGTCCGCAACTTTGCAGTCCCCGAGAAATTGATCTCGCTCTCCATGGCTCTGAGGCCCCAAAAAGTTGCGTTCTTCTTCAGGTATTTTGCGCCCGATACCTCCTCACCAATGAAGCTGGATGGAGTTTGAGACCACATTCCTTCTGTGAATCTCTGAGATATGTTGATATGTGTACTGGGCGAGATCTCATAGCTTTGGGCAAGATGCGCTGCATCTATATCCTTCCTCATGAAGTTGCTCAATGTCTCAATTCGCTCATCAGACTGAAAGGCACCTGTGCCGGATTCATGGCTTCCTTGTGCGTTTTTGATCTTCACATCTGCATTCAAGTAACCTTGGCCCGATACAGATCGATCCCAAATCAGGCTCTGGCCCGAGTCGTCTATCTTCTCCCAAACCAAGAAACCTCCAATGTACTCCTCTTTGGAGATATCGTCTTCGGTCGTTGCGATATAATCCTTTGTCCTCTTTTGCACTCCAATGGATGCCAGACCTCGAAAATCCGATTCCATCTCGAGTCGTGAGCCATTCTCGTCCAGTTCGAAATGGCTTTCGTGGTCTAGCCAGGTCGAGTATCTGTGCAATTCGCAAAATTCTGTATTCGTAATTTTGTTTTTGACACTCTCCTCCGTTGACCAAAGGGATGAGATGCGCTGAGAACTGTTTTTCGGCAGCATAAATGTGGTGGGACGGTAAACAGCCTTCATGCTCTGGCTCAGACCTATGGATTTGTTTGAAAGGAGAAAATGCAGATCCTCTGATCTCTCGTAATCCCCGCTTCCGTGCTCGCGAAGGCAAAGGCTCGTGCCCTCCTCTCCGAGGATTTTCACTTTCGACATTCCAGAAAGCTGCATTTGATCGGATGATACGTAAACCCTGTTGGTGAGTGTGGAGCATCTCTGGGAGGTGGTGTAATCCCTGTAGGCGTTGACAAAGCCGAATCCAGTGATCTTCTGATGGCCTTCGAACTTCATATCCATGCGGGGGACCCTCACAGTCAGATGGATCTCAATGAGCTCCCCGGGCGCTAAAGAGTCGAATCTCCAGATGCCATCGCCCGCCTGTTTCGGAGAGGCGGAGACGAACTCCACTGGTGAGTCAAAGACATCCCTTACGATGACGTTGGTGGCGGGCTGGCCGCCGCCGTTATGGACTTTTATGACGTAGCATATCTCTTCGCCTCTGCGCACTGCCTTCTGCAGAGATGTCTTGTTAACGTCGAGCCTGGTCTCATTCAGAACCCTGGTATAAATTGTGCCGCTCTTCGGACCAAGCTCGTCGGACTTGATTGTGAAGCGATTTGCAAGCACAAAGCCGCACTCAAGGCTTTCGTCTACACGCACCTTGATCTCTATGCTGTGGGGCTCATTTGGTGCCAGCCGATGGATCTTCCAGGTGTTGTTATCCGCATTTGCGGGAGCTGGGTCGGCAAAGAGAAAGGACACGCCTGGATCGAGCTCGTCGATTATGGTGACGTTGTTTGCCACTGTGCAGCCTTCATTCTCGTATGTAAGCGTGTAGCTCAATGTCTCTCCCACCTTTACTGGGTCTGGATCAGCCTTCTTGCTGATTGAGAGGCCCATGGCGACTACCTGCGCCGAGGACCTTCGCAGGTAATCATTCACGCCGCCTGTGCCTGCTCTCTCATCAGCACTATCGCCTGCTATGCTCGTCCAGGTCAAAATGGCCTCATCGACGATGGCATCACCAGGCTTCGCTTTGCAGGTTGCATTGAATGTGATCAGAACCTTCCGGCTGCTGTCCCAGCCAAGATCTATGGCATCGAAGTGCCATATCAGGCTGTCAGCGTCAAAGGTGGCCGGAGGCCCTGACAGGACCCTAGCAGAGCCCGGCAAATAGGCCATGCTGTCTGGCAGGAGATCTTGCAGTTCTATGTCAAAGGCAGGTGCGTGGCTTTTAGCCGAGTGGTAGGCGGCCAGAGTGTATGATATGTTGTCGTTGATGCCGGCAACTTTGGATGTGGTAGATGCCTCCAGGATAAGATCTGGTTCAGCTACTGTGATCGATCCAGCTGCATCCCTGTCCACCTTTGCTCCTTGCCCGTCACTCCAGGTCATGCAGGCTTCTGTGCCCCTCAGGATGGCGCCGTCCTGGTTTTCAGGCGAATTCGCCAGAGCACAATTATATTCAATCTCGATTCTTAATGCTGGGCCCACATCTCCGAAGAACCAGCAGATCTGCTGAGATCCATCTTCGGTAGATCTCTTAGTCTCTTTTTGCGGTTCAACTCCGTGCAAGGATAGGCTGCTGCTGTTGTAGTTCAGCCCGCTGGGGATGGTATCATTGATCCATAAGTCTTTGGCTCCCATCGGCAGGTCGGCATCGATCCCGTAGCTTATGACTTCGCCCGGAGCGAGGCGATGGGGCTCGTCCGGGAGCTTTTGAATGGCTGTTCTCCTGTCAACTGCTGATGCCTGCCGGACCCCCTGGCAGGGTCCCGGTCCCCATTTGGCAACGACGATGTTGGAATAGTTATCACATGATAACACAGCCTCGGCCACAACTCTGACCTCCCTCTCATCTCCTGGGTTCAGATAATCGTAGCTCCACTCGAGCTGCTTGCCTGGAGAGTCGACTTCAAGCAGTTGCAGGCCCTCATTTAAAGTAGCATTGACCTGAACGTCGTATGCAACCCCATCGCCATCATCTCTCACCACGATCGTCCAAGTTATCTCATCTCCTTTTGCGGCTTCAAATCGGTCAGGCGTAACAGAGACGCTCAGGTCAGCTCTTCGTACAGCTGATGTAGCCGATTTTGCAAAGACCTCTCCAGAAGAGGAGGATAGCTTCGCAAAGAGCGTCGCGTTGCTCGGAGCGCTGCAGCCTGGTGTGAGGTTAAACTGCAATGCCACAGTCTCCCCAGCATAGATGTTGGAGGTGCTCCCACCGTTCGATGAACCCTTCGTTGCCTCCTGAAATTTCCACTCTTGATCATCTCCCAGATCCTTGCCGTCGGGATAGCGTGCCCAGCACAGGTCGTTGTTCTTTTCGTCTTTTGCCTCTGGTGTGCAGTCGATCTCCTTGCCTGAAGAATCAAAAAGGGTGATCTTTGTTGGATAAGAGTTGATCAGCGAGCCATTGGTCCAGGCGATGACGTGATAGCCGCCCGCAGCGATTACAGTGCCCTCCGATATGAATTCTGTTTTTCCAGAATAGCCATCGACAAGCTTCCATCCACCAACATCGACATCAAAAGACGAAGGGTTATAGATCTCAATCCATTCATCTCCTGAGTCGGGGCCCTCGGGATTTTGCTCAACCTCATTGATCGTTATGTGTCGACATGATCTCAGCGCAGCATTCAGATCCCAATTGACGAATTGTCCATCCACGAGTGGATCGTAAGATGATTCGAGGTCATCTAAGACGATCTTCGAGTCTTTCGAACAGGAGAACGCTTCTGGAATCTGAACGGTCGCTGATAGTACTCTGGTGTCTTCATCGCAAACGAATTCCAGGTTACAGGCCTGGGAGGCGCCAACGTCAAATTCCAGTGGAGAATTGATGCTTAGTGATGAAGCTGCGGCAGGAGCGATTATCAATAGCAATATTATATGAATAATAATACTGACTACACAATATCTAAAATTATTTTTACGACTTGTTTCATGCCTACCCAACTCACCACATGCTACATCGGCCTCAACAGGCACAAATTCTGCCCCTACTTTAAGTCAGTATTTTCAGTACTTATCACAAGGATGTCTTATTTAATTTTTTCCATCAGTATCTCAAGTTGCCCAGAGTCCCATGAGGATCAGCCCCTCAAGAAATGATGCTCTTCACAAGGACAATCTTAAACCGATAAAAGTGATGAAAGGCAAAGACCGGCAATCACGGATGAGCTTTACCGTCTCTTCTTCCTCGCCGCCTTGTACTTCGGCCAGGTCTGATAGCGCGCATCTTTATCTGCATAGCTCGCAGCCACGCTCTCGGAGACTGCCCTATCTATCCGATCGTCGCGCGACCTTCTCTCCGCTGCCATCTTCTTCACAATGAAGTAGTTGGCTGCCAGGAAGAGGGGGATCATCAGAATACAGATCACGACTATCTGCCAGACTTCCATTGAAATAACTCTCTGACTGAGAATATAAAATGCTCACCTGAACTTGGCCAGCAGCCTGGCGTAGAACTCTCGCTCCGGGCTTTTTGCTGACCGCACCAGCCGGTCTAAAATCAGCTCAGGAGTGCTCCTGGCCAGGTAATTGTACTTCGGGCTCCTGTTCACGATGAGATTGTTCTCCTCATCCAGGCCCTCTGCATCGATTCCATCCACCCGCACAGCAGTTTCGGCATAGCGCTTGATATCCTCTGCCAGATGGCTGACGAAGACCGCTAAAGAGTCTGAGCTGTTCAGCTCGTCGAGCATGCATGCGATGATGCGCGCCGAGGCTCCAGGCTCTGTGATCGCCTCCAGCTCGTCCGCCAAAACCAGCTTTCGTTTCTGGTTCTCCACGACTGAAAATTTGCGTATGGCCGTCTCAAATGCGCCTGCTGAAAGGGTGCCGCGGCTCTTGCTGAAGTAGTACATCTCCTGAAAGAGGCTCATCTTGCACTGCCTCGCAGGCACAGGCAATCCCATGTGGCCCAGGATCACTATCTGTGCTATGAGGTCCAGAAGCGATGTCTTGCCGCCTGAGTTCACACCGCTGAGGATGACCACCTTCTCAGGATGTTCCATTGTGCCCAGGGAATAACTCACCAGATCGGGTTTATTCAATGAGAGATTCCTGCCATATTCAAAGCTCAGGCATGGCTCCTTGGCGATCTCTGGCATGCATAGCTCCTCATCTAGAGCGAATGTGCCCAACGCAAGTAAGAAGTCGAACTCCATGAGGGCATGAACCAGCTCGAATGCGGACCCCTTTCCGTTCTCAAGGTCGTGGGCCAGATCTCTCCTAGCCTTGAGCCCCCTCTCTTCAATCCTGCTTCTCAGCTCCTGTTCAAAGGAGTGCAAAGCCTGGCGGTCGATCTCCAGGGGAAAGCAGACCTTCTCAGGGAACATCTCATCCAGCCAGACAGTCTCTGGCCCTTTCAGCTCCAGATCGCGGGCTATGTGGGCTTTTGCCTCCAAAAGTGTCTCTTGAAAGATGCCCTTCATCTGCAATTCTAAGAGCTCCTGGACTCCTTCGCCCCGGCTCATTACCATGAGCAGATCATTGCCGCCCAGCGTCAGAGAGCTCATCTCAATCTTTTTCTTAAGCTCATCATTGGCCCACGACGTTGCATCGCGAACGCATTCTCTGAGGCGTTCAGCAATCCTGGAAAGACGCTCAGCCTCGCGATCATCTCTCTCATCTAATTTGCAGATGCATCTCGCAAAATCGTCCCATCCAGCAAAGCTGCTCACGCCGAGGTCCCTAAGCTTCAGCGCTGCCTTTGTCGCTGACACGAGTGTGTCCAGGTTGTCTGTGAAAAATCCCAAAACAGCCTCTGGAGCCAGATACCACTCATCGAGTGACAGGGCGAGCTCGATTCCAGGAGGGCCGTCGATCTCCTCACCAACGAAGCTGACGTGGCTGTAGCTTGCCGCCAGGTCCACAATCTCCCTTGGGCTCTCAGTCAGGTACAGGTCGATCAGCTTGTCAAGCCCACGCGCCTTCAACTGCTGGAAGGCTTTCGCGGAAGATACTGCCACAGCTCTCTCTCGCACTCGCGAGGGTGCTCTCTCTCTCAAGGGCTTGATCATGCTCAGCAGATCGCTTATGCCCTGCCCATGCGTCAGCCTGGCGTATTCTATCGCAGTCTCTACAATTTTTCGGTTCTCGGCCAAGAGCCCTGTAGAGGAGGATGGGAATAGCGTGGCTATCTTATGGCGGGCGTATTCTGTATGAGCATAGCTTTCAATCCGAGCTATCAGCATCTGATATGCTCTGGACACTTCATCGGTTGCGAGGAAATCGTCAGGCTTGGTGCCATATTTCATTCCGCGAGCATACTGGACCAGGAGGAGAGCCTGGCGTTCGCTCAAGCCTCTGGTCAGGCCAGTGACGTCTCCATCAAGGATGGCCTGCAAGGCGTTCTCCTCGCAACCATAATGCTCGATCAGGCGCTCCCTTATGCGAGAGCCCACACCGGGCAGATCCACCAGCTTCAATCAAGCAGCATATTGAAGGGAATATAATATATCTGTTCCGCCGACATGACCTCGCGAGGAAGCTTGATATCCTGTGGAGCAGATGAAGATCATGTGCTACTACATCGCTTATTGGACATCGGGGCTGAGGAGAGCATATTTCTGGCCGAAGAGTCCCTGAAGGACCTCCTGTACTTGCCAGTTACTGAGGAGATATTGCAGTCGGAACAGGATGTCGACGAATGTATCGAAATCCTGGGGCTTGGCGTGGCATTGCACATCAAGCAGCCTGCAGAGTTCTGGCTATTGCTGACGGATAGATATTCAGATCAGAAAATTGTAGAGGAAAATGCAGACAGATGGATCTCTCGGGTCAGCAAGAGTGTGCAAGTTGTAGAGGAGGATTTTTTCCTTGCTCTGACGGAATATTTTGCCATATCGCTCATGGAAGAATTGTTCTGTGATGAATGCCTTATGAAAGGAGCCCCTCTTTACGTGGAAGAGCGAATAGAGCGGCTAAAATCTTTTATCGAGCCTATAATACCTAGAGATGCAAGCATACTGGAGATCTGCTGCGGCAGTGGCATGGCCACTCAGGCACTGATGCGACTGGGGCACCATCCCATCTGTATGGACTCAGATCTCTGCGATCTGTGTCAGGCCATGAAGAGCGACCTGATGGACCCAGGTAGCTGCTTCGTATTAGATGCCAGACTTTTGCCTCGATTCTTCTCTTCGCAGTCATTTCAGTTCGTACTGGGATTCATGGTCGGCCTGATCGATGAATTTAACTGGCCGCTGTGGAGGGAAATTCTGCTTTTGGCATCATGCCTGGCAAGGGAGGGAGTCCTCTATACAACTTACACACAAAGAGAGGCTGAACTCATCGCGAAGGCCTTCGATGAGGCAGGATGGACTGGGGAGGTAATCGACAATCGCGACTCCAAAGGAATTTACGATCAGTGGGCATATCTAGGCAGAAGGAAAGGACGACGGAAAGGTTAATTACAGTCGCCACAATGGATGAATTGAGGTGAGACTTTTGGCGGAGTTCAAGAAGCGAAATGCTGAGAGAAAGGGTGGCAAGAAGGAAGAGATCAAGAGCAAAAAACTCCTGGAAGATAACCTCGATGATCTAAGGGGCAGAGGCGAAGTGGAGACGTAGCCTCAGTTAGGAATCGGCTCGGGCCATAGGTCCTATTTCACCATCTTGGCCTTGCCATTAATTCACGAAGGCGTGACGCTCAAGCCCTTGCTCAGCTCCTTGAGCTTTTCTATGCTTTCCATGGTCTTGGCCGATTCTCTCCTCTTCTCCTCCTCGAAGTGCTTGATGATCTCCTCCAAGGAGATCGTGAGCCGATAGACCTTCATTGGCCTGCCTTTTCCATCTTTCTTGATCTCGCGCTCTTCAACCCAGTTGTTATTGCGCAAAGTGCGCATTGCAATACTTACCTCTGGCTGTCTGAGGTTGGAGCCGATCTCGATCTCCCTGGAAGTGGCCTCCTCCACATTGGCAAGATATGTGATCATGCTGGCCACATTTCTTGGAATACCGAGATCTCTCAGAACTTCCACGAATTCCCGGTCAGCATCATCCAAAACTTTCACAGAGAATTGTCTCATTTCGACCTCATTCTATTTTTGTATATAACAAATACTTTATGATATAAATAGTTTATTTCGATGATGTTTATTTTTGTTTTGTCTTAAGATTTTACAGTTAATATGCAGTTTGGTGAAGGTCCTATCTCCATTTATGGTTATAATATCATAAAAATTTATAAATTCAATAGAATGCAACTTGCGCTCCCATCTCGAATATCTTCTATTCATAAATCATAGAAAAATAAAAATCCACTGTTGATTTATCTCTGACTTGTCTCACGTCCCTCTGCCACTTGGAATCGGAATGATTTGGTATGAAAATGGTTCTCGCAAAGGTCCATTTTCATCCACATGGGTGACCTTGGGTCATGGGTGTTTTTTTGTGAATAGAACGAGAAGATAGATATATCATAGTCAACATTGCCTGCTGCCATGGAATTGAAGCTTGATCCCTGGGGCGCAGTTCACGTAGACGATTACTCCAAGCTCTTTGAAGAGTTCGGGATATCCAGCTTCGATGAGATCCTTCCAAAGCTCGAGGATCCTCATCCATACATGAGGCGCAAGATAATCTTCGGCCACAGAAACTACGATTCCGTGCTGCAGGCCATGCAGCAGCACAAGCCCTTCGCAGTCATGAGCGGCTTCATGCCATCTGGCAGAGTGCATTTTGGCCACATGATGGTCATGAACGAGATCATCTGGCACCAGCAGCACGGAGGCGATGCATTCGCAGCCATCGCCAATATGGAGGCTCATGCTGTGCGTGGCATAAGCTGGAGCAGGTGCAGGGATATCGGCATAAACGAGTACATTCTAAGCCTCATCGCCCTGGGATTTCAGCCTGCAGGCCACATTTACTTTCAGTCCGAGAACTTGTTGATGAGGGATCTTGCATTTGAGCTGGGAATTGTCTCCAACTTCTCCGAGGTCAGCGCAATCTATGGGTTCTCTGGCGAGACCCGCATATCTCATATGGAGAGCGTCATGGCCCAGAGCGCAGACATACTTCAGCCGCAGCTCGAAGGGTTTGGCGGCCCAAAGCCGGTTGTGATTCCAGTTGGTGCCGATCAGGATCCTCACATCAAGCTCACACGCGACCTGGCCTATCGAATGAGAAAGTTTCTTGTAGAGGTCAGAGGCGATTATGTGAGCATCCGGGGCAAGGCGGCAGGAGAGCATCTGATGAGGGCAGCAGAATCCATGTTGAAGGATGCAGGCTATGGAAGGGTCAAAAGGTATGAAGAGCACATCGATGTCACTGAGATCCATGACCGCGAAGCCCTGATCTCAGGAGCCCTCTTGGAGGAGATCGATCGGCGTGTAATAAAGTTGGAGACGGACCACGGAGATTTTGGCTTCATACCACCAGCCTCTATCTATCACAGGTTCATGACAGGGCTTACTGGGGGAAAGATGTCGTCCTCAAGGCCTGAGAGCCACATCGCACTGACGGAGGAGCCAAAAGAAGCAGCCAGGAAGATCATGAAGGCGATCACTGGGGGCCGCCAGAGCCTGGCAGAGCAAAAGAAGTTGGGAGGAGAGCCAGATAAGTGCTCCATTTATGAATTTTTGGTCTTCCACCTCTCTGACGATGACAAAGAGCTCTTAGAGTTGGATGCAGAGTGCCGCTCTGGCAGGCGCATGTGCGGGACATGCAAGAAGGATGTGGCAGAGCGCATTTGGAAGTTTCTGACAGAGCATCAGAAGGCGCGTGAGGCGGCAAGGGAGAGGCTCCCTGAGTTTGGGATCAAAGCGTGAGCGTCGTGTGATCCCATGCTCTCGTTCATGTATCGCCCTTTCTCTTCTCCAATACTTTTATCTCCTCTATCAGCGTTTCTGGATAGTTCCCAGTCTCATCCTTCTCCAGATACTTTACCATATCCCAGACATTGAGCAATGCGGCTGAGACACCAGTCAATGCCTCCATCTCCACACCTGTTTTGCCCAAGGACGTCACAGTGACTGTAACACTCATTTGCTCCTCGTCCAGAACGAAGTCGACATCCAATCCAGTGATGGGGATGGGGTGGCACAGAGGAATCAGGCGGGGAGTGTCCTTGACAGCGAGAATTGCAGCCAGCCTGGCGACGGTCAGGACATCACCTTTCTTCACACTGTCAGATCTCACAGCTTCCAGGGTGGCCTCCCTGAGCTTGATCGAGCCGCGAGCTGTGGCAGTCCGGATGACTGGGGGCTTCTCTGTTATGTCCACCATCCCTACAAGCTTCTCCTCCTCTGCCATCTCTATAGCCTCATCGCCAAGGGGATCTTCTCAATTACATCTGTTGCCACCATGCCGAAGTCCTTTTCTGCATAGACCATATCGCCAGCCCGTCCATTGACGAAGGCTGCGGCAGTCGCCGCCCGCAGGGCTGTGGTCCTGGCAAAGAATGCAGCTGTGACTCCTGCCAGAACATCGCCCGTCCCTCCTACTGTCATGCCCGGGTTTCCATTGGCGTTTGCCCTAATGATCTCTCCGTCAGTGATGAGGTTTGAGACCAGACCCACTCTGCCTTTGAGCAGGACGACCAGCCCCTTCTCACGAGCATACTTCTTCAGGGGATCGATGCGTTCCCGATAACCTGATCCGTACAGGTCGATCCCACTTATCCTCTTAAACTCGCCCACGTGGGGCGTGACTATCCCCTTCAATGGAAGATCTGGCATGAGTGCATCTGCGTCTATGACTGTTCTGCCACAAATGGGAATTATCTGCGCAAGAGCCTCCAGGGTCTCCTGGTCGCGTCCCAGGCCCATGCCCATGACGACAACATCATGTCTTGCTATCAGATCCTTCAGAACGCTCATATCCTTGGGGCGCAGATGATCGCCCGATAGCTCCCGAACGATCAGGTTCGGCGAGAAACCGGCGATAGTCGACGAGGCGCTCTTTGGGGTGGCAACAGTGACCACGTCTGCACCAGCTCTCAGGGCAGCCATGGCTGTCAAGGCAGGGGCGCCTGTATAAGGTCCTCCGCCGATCACCAGGATCCTGCCACTGTCTCCTTTACGGCTCTCTGCAGCTCTCCTTCCAACCAGCCAGAGGTCTCCTGGGCCTGCGAAGAACTCAGCTTCAGGAGGTATGCCGATGTCCACAACCTTGACAATTCCTGTCATGCCATGCTTTGGCCTGTGAAATGTCACGACTGTGTCTGCTCGCACTGCCTTGTTGGTTCCAAGGCCGCTTGGGATATCCACTGAAATGACCTGCTTTCCCGCTGAGTTGATGGCATCTATTGCTCCTGCTTCCAGGCCCTTTACGGTTCCGTGCACACCGGTGCCAAAGATTGCATCCAGGACAAGATCATATTCTCCCAAAGACAGATCCGAAGGATCTCTGACCTCTCTCAGATCAAAGCCCAGATGCTCCAGAATATCCCAGTTCCTCTTTGCCTCTTCTGTGGCTATATCCCCAGATCTGCCCAAGAGATAAACAGTGACCCTAAATCCGTCCAAGTGACGGGCGGCGACGAGTGCATCGCCACCATTGTTCCCGCGGCCAGCTACTATGGCAATCCTCTCACCTGTAGCTGTGGCCTTGATCTCGCGCGCCAGGGCCGCGCCAGCATTCTCCATGAGCTGCAAAGGCAGGAGGCCGAAATACTTGCAGTTCATATCCAATGAATTCATCTCTTCTGATGAGATATGTCTCATGAATGAACCCTGGTTTTATGAAGTGATAAAAGTTGTCCGTTGGCAGTGCCAAGTGGCATCGTAGCCTACCGTTTTTCAGGTAGATCATTCGCTCGTCTCAGGCCGGGCGTGGTTATGTACCAGCGGCCTCTCCTGCCCTTTAAAAAAATCATAAGCTCAGCCCAGTCGTCAAAGTGGTGCACCTCCCCACCATCTAGATCGAATGCAGAGATGGTCTTCTCCATAACCAGGCCCTTATCTGCCAGCAAATCCTCTATCTCCTTGCGAATCTTGCTCTTCTTGATAGCAGGCATCCCATCTTCCAGAATCATTTTTTCGCACCTCAAATCTTGGCGGGCTTGGCCTTGCTCAAAGCCCAGTTTATATATCTCGCAGCAGGAAATTCATGAACAGTGGTGGCCACGATAAGCCCCTCTCCAAATTTTGCTGCTACAAGGACAGCTCTGTTTTTTTCATCCCTCACAACCGCTTCGAAGCCTTCTCCTGGCAGAAGGTAGCCATCGCATTCAGGCGTCGATGTGCAGAGCAGGCAGCTGCACTCATGCTGCGATCGTACGACCTTTTTTTGTCCCAGTTCGCAAAAGTACTTGAGCCTCAGTGGCAGCCACTCGTACTCATGATATGTCACCATGGGCCCAAACACAGTCAACACACCCCCTCTACTCACAAAATCGGCAATCTTCGACCTCATCCTCCGCAATGCTGGCAGGATCTCGCTGTACTGGGGATTTGCAAAGCCCGTTGGTATCATTATCATTTTGTACTGAGGCAAGAATGGGCTGCCAAGGATGCCAGCCTGAATGAATTGGTAGCTTGCGCCGAGCTCCTGGAAGAGCTTCTCGAATAGGAATGTACGGCTGCCAATGAGTGCGATATCCGTCATGTTCCTGTCGCTTTTCCGCTATAAGGGATATTCTTTATGGTTTTCTCCCTCCTAGATCCTGATACCGGCTAATCATAACATTTTCAGCCATTAAGTTTATTACTAAATAATATTGGTATATCATCTGCGATAATATATGGAACAAGAACTAATGAGAATCGGGGTTTCGCTGCCTGAGAAGCTTCTCACCAGATTCGATGAGATCATCTTGCAGCGTGGTTACTCTTCGCGATCTGAGGGTATCCGGGACGCTATTAGAAACTACATCGTTCACTATGAATGGATGAGCGACGTGCAGGGCGAGAGGGTGGGCGTCATAACACTAGTTTATTCCCACTCTCAAAGGGGCCTGGTGGAGAACCTGACCGAAATTCAGCACGAATTCGGGAGCACAATCCAGTCCAGTCTGCATGTTCATCTGGACCAGGAGAACTGCCTGGAGGTAATAGTCCTGCGTGGAGAGGGGCAGGATGTGAAAAAGGCCGCGGAGAAGATGATGGCCTTGAAGGGCGTAAAGCACGTCAAACTCACGACGACCTCTGTGGGCAAGGAGCTCTGAAGGCTGGTTCAATGCCCCCCGTGGAGATCTTGCCTGGAGTCTACTTACTTGAAACGGATGGCCAGAAGAAATTGGCTACCAAATCCCACGATCTGGAGCCAGTTTACGGGGAGCGCATAATAAATGGATATCGGCTCTGGGATCCGACCCGCTCCAAGTTGGCAGCTCTATTGCTTAAGGGTGGAGGCAGAGGCCTTCACCTCTCTCGTGATGCAAAAGTCCTCTATTTGGGCGCTGCCACTGGCACCACTGTCAGCCACGTAAGCGACATAGTGACCGATGGCCTGGTTTATGCAGTGGAGTTCTCGCCTCGAGCCATGCGTGATCTGATCCGGCTCTGCGAGAGGCGCGAAAACATCGTGCCGATACTCGCAAGCGCTGCCCGGCCAGAGGGGTATTGCGTTATGGTGGAGCCGGTGGACATGGTCTATCAGGATATCGCACAGAGGAATCAGGTGGAGATCGCCTCTTTGAACTCAGAGCGCTACCTGAAGCCCGGAGGCGTTCTCATCCTCATGATGAAGACGCGCTCCATAGATGTCACTGCAACGCCGAACGCAGTCTATAACTCTGAGATCAAAAAGCTGGCTGGCCTGAGCCTCTCATGGTCTGTGGATCTTCTGCCCTATCACATGGATCATTGGGCGGTTTTGGCAAGAAAATTCGATTCGTGAGGTTCTAAGCCTGCTATCTTGATCTTGCGAGCCTCATCGTAGATTATGTTGGGCAGCAGTCTGATGTAGCCCACAAGTGGAATCTTCGCTCTGGCAACTCCTATGACCCACTCATCCTTCACAGGTGCGAGATAGCTTATTCCTTCTCCGACATAGGTTCCATTCTTGGTCCTGTAGATCACAAGGCCGGTCTCCTTGTCAATGAATATGTCGTTGCCTACCACTCTTATCTCGTCACGGTGTGCCTCAATGTAGGACAGGTTGGCCGAGCCTATTATCTGGCCTGCCATCTGGTCTATCACCTCGTTATGGTCACCTTTGGTTATGTATCCTGAAAAAGGAGCTACAGGGCCGCCATTCCACATGGGCTCACCCTCTTTGACATATCTCAGTGCGCGATGGATTATGGGCGTGGCTTTATCCTGTCCAGGCGACAAGCCTACCAGCATCATCAGCTGATCCAGAAGGTTCGGGCTCGCCTTTCCGTAAGGCCTGTATAAAATGACATCTCCAGGTTTATTGAATGCGCTGTAGTTTCTCTTCTCCGCCAGATCCCATGGTATAATCTCGGTGCGCGCAGCACCCTGCACCAATATTATATCTCCGATGTTTAGGTTTGGCACCATGCTTCCCGACTCCACTGCTACCATGGGCGTCCAAAGTCCCAGGGCAAGTTGAGATAGAAGGGATATGCCACCCACAACCACTACAACGAATATGATATCCTTGACAAAACCAGGTAGGGGCAAGCTTTCGAACCATTCTCCGATCTTCATCAGCCACATTTATCAGTTGGTACGTTCTTATACTTTTTCCGATGATGGAGATCTCGCGTTCTAGCATCAGCGGGGCTTTGGACGCCCGTCTAGATATCGTCATGATGCTCGCAAAGCAGGGGTACCAGCTTGAGCCAGAGGCGCTTGAACTCATTTGCAGTTATCCGGGCTCAAAGGACGACCTGATCCGCAGCATCATCGGCCGAATGGATCGATCGGTGGCAGTGATTCGCGCATCTCAAGTCTCCGGCCTCCTAGCATCGACAGATGCGCCATACGCTTCGATTGAGAGGCCTTCGGCCTTGCCGGCTTCTTGCACCTCCTCCTCACAGGTCGCAGCTGCCGAATTGAAATGTGACATAACCGGAAGGTCCACATGTGTGGGCGACTATGACGACTTCATTCGCTACTTTCGCGATAGATATATCAAGATCAGGGAGATGCTCTCTCGCCGCCTGAACGCTCGGCCTATAGAATCACTTGGCAAAAGCACAGCTGGCAGAGAGGTCTCATTGATCGGCATGGTCATGGATGTTCATACCACGGCCAAGGGCAATCGGGTCATAGAGCTGGAGGATCCCACGGGCTTAATAGTCGCAGTCATTCAGAAAGATGCACAAATCTATGAGCAGTCGAGCAACATACTGCCAGATGAGGTCCTTGGCATTACCGGCACGTCGGATGGCAATGGAAGGCTCTTCGTCAAGTCCCTGATGTGGCCTGATATACCCAATCGGACGGCTCCACTGGAGGCAGGCAGTGGCTGTGCAATCTTTCTGTCCGATCTTCATGTTGGAAGCAAGTACTTCATGGATGATGCCTGGCAGAGATTTATTCAGTGGCTCAATGGACAGGTCGAAGATCCATCTGGCCTCGCGTCCCAAGTAAAGTACGCGGTGATTGCGGGTGACATTGTGGATGGCATAGGCATCTATCCTGGCCAGGAGGGGGACCTTGCGATCAAGGACATCTATGCTCAGTATGAGGCTGCTGCTGAGCGCATTAACGCCATACGAGATGATGTATCTGTTATCATCTCACCGGGAAATCACGATATCGTGCGCCAGGCCGAGCCCCAGCCAGCTCTGCCGGAAACAGTGCGAAGGTACTTCCGGGAGGGCGGGTTATTTGTGGGGAATCCTGCATGGGTTACGTTAGGTGGCGTATCTGTTCTGATCTACCATGGCAGGAGCATAGATGATCTGGTGCTCAGACTGCCTGGCATCTCATATGCTGCGCCTGAGAAGGCCATGGTGGAGATGCTAAGGAGGCGACATCTCTCTCCCATCTATGGAGGTCGCGTGTCCATTGCTCCTGAGCATGAGGATCATTACGTTATATCCCGGCCTCCTGCCATATTGCATTGCGGGCATGTGCATACAGTGGGGATTACCAGGTACAAGGGGGTTGCCGTTATAAACAGTGGCACTTGGCAGTCTCAAACCGATTTTCAAAAGAAGATGAACATTCAGCCCCAGCCAGCCGTGGTACCCATAGTTGATCTCGCTACAATGAAGGTGCGCAAACTGATCTTTTAACTATACGATTTTTATTTTACCACCAAAAGTTATTATATTATTTATGATTTTCAATCATATCCCCCTACATTTTTATTGAGTGCCCTCCCAAGACACCATCGTAGGACTCTAGATATCATCGTAGAATATCAGCGTTTTTATCTGACGGCCATGGGAAAAAATCGAGTATAACTTACCAAAAAATATAAGTATTATTAATACCCACAGAAGACTATATTAAAGAATGTATGGGGTGAGACTATCAAAAAAATAGGAGTATTTGTGGCTCTGGCCATGGCGTTTCTTTCGGTTCCAGTTATGGCTCAGACGGCAATGGGTGGAGACAAGGTAGACATTTTGGGCGATGGCATCTTCGAGACTGATGGGAGCGCATTCACCTTCCCTGTCTACCAAGATACCAGCTACGGCTCAGTGCAGGTGGGAAACGATAAAGCTACAGCATTTGGAATGGGCAAAAGCTTCCCATTCGGATTTAGCAATGGTCCTGCCAATGCTCAGAATAATCTGGAGATCAAGAAGAACCAGGACTCAGGCGCCTGTGATCCATGTGTGGCTAACGATGCAGAAGGCAACCCAATCTGTCAGGATAGCTGTCTTAAGCTTAACATCGCACAGATCAAGGTTGGCAACAGAGAATCTCTTGCATTCGGATTTGCCCAAGCCGCCAACAATGTGAAGATCGTGGACAATCAGCAGTAGATCCTGATATCCGACCTAAAAAGACGGTACTGTATGGATGCCCTGCTAAAATCCACTGGCATGCTGCTGGTGGTTTTTTTCTTTATTTGCTTTTTATCGATCTTGGCCTTAGCAGAGCATCACCCTGATCTGTCCGAGCCGCTCAATAAGGTCAAAGAATTTCAATCTGATCTCGTTCATCATGGGCAGAGGCCTGCAGTAGGGCAGCTCGAGCTTCTCGATGAGGCGATTCTCATAAATGGCTCTCATTCAAAGGCAAAAGTGGAGGACCTATCTGTAACAAATGAATTAAAGCGACGGGATATTTATTGGGATGATTCTCGGACCGATGGTCAGGGGCGCCAACCTGTTGGCAACGCTTTGGAAATATGGGTAGATGGCGGTCTGACTGATGGAAGCGATCATCCGAATGGAGAGCCTAGAGGTTACGGGTCCTGTTTTGTTGGAAACCATCTTAATGTCTATGTAAGCAATATATTGGTTAGCGCCATGAATACAGTTGAAGGTGGCAATGCAGCAGCCACGTCCAATATAATCATAAGTCCTGTCCAAACTATGATCTACTCCCTCCCTGAGGTATCAGAAAAGTTGAAATAATGCCCGATATGGGCCCAATATCTCTAGCAAAGGCGAAAAACCTAATCTGTTTCTTGGCATGAAAATGGTTATCGCAAAGATCCATTTTCATCCACATGGGTGACCTTGGGCCATGGGCGTTTTTTCCGAGGCTTTTGCATTTAGCTCTTGAGTCCTGTGGCCATGCGAAGCTTGCTATTTGGGATTGCATTATATGGGTCGCATATCTCATCTTGCATATCTCATCTCCAATATCGCATGGAAAATTTTTGGTTTCAAATATCTCTATAATTCTATTACATCTTTAAAAAAGACGCCAAAAAGTATATATATAATTGGGATTTAGTTAAGTCTAATCTAAAAAGATTTATGGGGTGAGACTATCAAAAGAGTAGCAATATTCTTTGTGCTGGCTATGGCTGTGGCAGCTCTTGCGGCTCCAGTGATGGCCCAAAGCGCAATAGTTGGAAATGGTGGTGTGGATGTTCTGGGCGAGGGAATTTTTGAGACCCAAGGCAGCGCATTCAAGTTCCCTGCAGCGTCAAATACGAACTACGACTCAGTTAAGGTAGGAAATGATAACGCTCTGTCAATCGGTGTAGGCGCGCAGTTTGTAGGACCATTTGGCACGAATTCAGCGGCCGTCACTGCACAAAACAACCTGAAGATCAAGAAAAATCAGGATACAGGCGACAGTGCCACATGTGCATCTTGCAGTCCCAAGTACAACGTCGAGCAGATCGAGGTAGGAAGCAGAAGTGCCACTGCCATCGGAGTCGGCATTCAGGGTGCCTTCCCCTTCGCGAGGAACGCTGCGTCTACTCTGGCTCAAAACAACGTAGAGATCGCCACCAACCAGCAGTAATTTCAGGTCTCATGGCCTGAAGGGTAGTATATGAACAGAAAAATGGGGCCCACCGGCGCATTGCTGGTGGGGGCCACTTTTGTTTGTCTCTGCTTGATGCTTGGAGCATCAGCGACAGAACAACGATCAAATTCGATTCATCCTCAATTTGAATCGGATGTAGGGCAGCTCAAGCTTCCCAATAATGATACCCATATCTTTCCCTGGGCTTCGCGAAGGCCGCAGGTCTCATCGACTCATAGGGCGGATTTTATCCTTCATTCAGCACCAGTGGTGGAGAAGGTTCGCTTGAACGAATCCAATTCCGATCATCAAGTTCAAGATCTTAAGGCGATGAATGCCCTCCTACAAAGGGATATCTTTTACGATGACCTCCAAAACGGGGACCCTGAGGCGCAAGGCCTGGCGAATCTTCTGGACGTCAGTGTTACAGGCAAGGAGCACTCGGAAAAAGAGTGGTCGATCGCAGACGAAGGCGAGGATATTGAAAAGATTGTTGACGATAAATTGAATTCTTGCATCAATGATAACTGCTCTCAAGCTACAAGGCAAGGCAGGCCATCGCAGCGCTTTGGGAATAGCATGAACATCGATGTTAGCGGCATAACTGTCAGCGCCATAAATACCGTTGAGGGTGGCAGTGCAGTGGCCACTTCGAATATAATCATAAAGCCTGTGCAGATCATCGTCTGCTCATCAGAGGTCGAAGAAAGACTTAAGTGAATCGGAGGGGACTTTCGCCTCTAGCAGATCTTTGCGACAGGGCTGTCTTTTCTCATCACAAACTATATGGGCATTTCGCGCGAAGACCCTTTGCGATATGATCTTACAGAGACCAAGAGGCACCAGGGACTTTCTTCCCGCAGAAGCCTGGCGGAGAAGCGCAGCCAGGAAGGCCATGGAGGGCATTTTAGGGCGCTGGGGGTATCAGGAGATAGCCACGCCCACATTTGAGCACCTGGAGCTCTTCACCATAAAGTCGGGCCAGTCAGTGATAGACGAGATCTATAGCTTCAAGGACAAGGGTGGCCGCGATCTTGCCCTGCGACCAGAGCTGACAGCGCCTGTGATGCGCATGTACGTCTCTGAGCTGCAGAATGCTCCGCGGCCCCAGAGGCTCTACTACTTTGGCAATTGCTTTCGTTATGAGCGGCCACAGAAGGGACGCTTCCGGGAGTTCTGGCAGCTTGGCGCAGAGCTGATCGGCGGATCCAGGCCTGATTCTGAGGCTGAGGTCATCGCGCTTGCAGACCAGACGCTGCGCAGCGTCAATGTGGTTGGCGAGATCCACATCGGATACCTCGGGCTGATCAGATCCCTAATGGACAAGATCGGCATAGAGCACAGGCCAGTGGTCATGAGGATGATCGACAAAAAAGAGCGCGAGGCTTTGGCTGAGCTCCTCGATGATATTGGTGCAAATCATCTCGGTCTGCTGGAGTTGATCGATCTGAAGGGCAAAGATGCTCTGGATAAAGCCGTAGAGATCGCAAGAGATCTGGGCGCAGTTAGGGCTCAGGAGTCGGCTTCGACTGCAGGGGCGACGTCGGGATCTTCAGAGCTGGCCGGCAGGGCCTCGGCACGCACTGGCCGTCTCGTGAGCGCAGAGCTGAGGATTGATGAGTTTCGTGAGACTGTGGAGCTCCTCGAAGCCTATGGCGTCGACTTCACCACCGACTTCGAGATCGTGCGCGGCCTGGAGTACTACTCGGGCACGGTCTTCGAGATCTACGCAGAGGGATTGGGTGCGCAGCGGCAGATCTGCGGCGGGGGGACCTATGAGCTGGCCAGCCTCTTCGGAGGCAAGGAGACCTCGTCCACGGGCTTTGGCCTCGGCTTCGATCGCATCATGGAGATTGTGCAGATAAAGGATGAGCGAAACCCTCCAGTCTTCCTGGCATTTACTCCCGATGTCAAAGCCGATGCTGCGAAGATTGCAAAGAAGCTACGCCAAAAGGTGCCAGTCGTTCTGGACGTCATGGGCAGGGGACTTGGCGCGCAGCTCAAGGCAGCGGCATCAGCAGGCGCCCAGTTCGTGATAATATTAGGCAGAAATGAGCTGGACTCTGGAAAGCTGGTCTTGCGCAATATGCTGACTGGAGAGCAAGAGAGCTTGACGATGGCCCAGATCGAGGAGCGGCTGGCTGAGCATTTCAAATACCTGTGAGGCGAAGGGCATTCGCGAAAGAGAATGCATAAATCTCGTCCTTCAAGTGAGCATGGCAGATACAATTATCAGTATGATGAACGCCAGAATCAAAATGCAAGAGAGGACCAAGTCGCTGTATTTGTTCTTATCCAGGCTCTCCAAGAACGTTCCTTGAACTGAACTCTCCCCAAAGTCCAACACTGCCACGCCCTCCAGATCACTTTTAGATCTTAGTTGGCGCCCTTAATTTAAGTAATTTTCGTGATAGATTGGATGAACCCAAAAAAATGAAAATCGTTTTAAAGCAGTCCCATGTTCTCAAGCTGCTGCCGCACGATCCGCACGCCCTCCTCACACTCCTCCGGCGATTTGCCGCCAGTCACGACCAATTTGCCGGAGCTGAATATCAGCACAACTACCTTGGGCTGCTTGATCCTGTAAACCAGCCCGGGAAACTGCTCAGGCTCGTACTCGATGTTCTCAAGTCCCAGGCCCAGGGCGATGGCATTCAAGTTCAAATCTGTCTTGAGGTCTGCAGAAGCCACAATGTTCTGAACGTGGATCTCGGGCTCAAGATCTATATTCTCAAAGCCGATGGACTTGAGCGTCTTGGCCATGTTTGTGATGACAGTGCGAACGTCCTCGACGTTCTTGGCCCCAGTGCAAACCACCTTGCCAGAGGTGAAGATGAGAAAAGCAGCCCTGGGGGCCTTGACCCTGTAGACGAGGCCGGGAAACTTCTCTTTGTTATACTCTGCGCCCTCCAGCTCGGCTTCGATCTTGTGTAGGTCAAACTCCTCCGCCAGCTTGGTAGATGCCACCACGTTCTCGATATTTATTGTGGACTCCATAGGCAAATATCTCCAAACACTCTTTATAAAGTGGAGGTATATATATGTGAGTATTTAAGATTTATAAGTTGCTTATAAAGCACTTAAATACTGCTTATAAAGGCTTAAAGGAGCAAAGCAAAAGAGCCGCCGATGGGATTCGAACCCATGGACTGCTGATCTTTCGGATATCCTTACGAATCAGCCGCTTTAACCGGGCTAAGCCACGGCGGCATGTGATGCTCTTAGTAGCTCATATCCTTGCGAATTTAAGATTTGCGATCCACAACGAGGGGGCTTTAGACCATCTCTTGCTTCTGCTTGTCGATCTCCTCAGCCAACTGAGGCAAGAAGATTCCAATATCCGTCACTAGGCCTATGGCTTGAGCAGACCCTCTGTCCATGAGCTTTGTAACTGTTGCTGGATTGATATCGACGCAAATGGTCTTGACGAAGGAGGGCAGCAGATTGCCTACTGCGATGGAGTGCAGCATCGTTCCCAGCATTATCGTCATGTCCACTCCCTGCAGCGCAGCATCCATGGCATCCTTGGCCTGCACTGTGTCAGTGATGACCTCGGGAAGAGGTCCATCATCGCGAATCGATCCTGCCAGGACGAAGGTCGTGCCTCTCTTAATGCACTCGTAAATTATCCCTCCTTTGAGCTTGCCCTCTGCTATGGCATTCCGAATTGAGCCGCTGGCCATGATCTCGCTGATAGCGTAAAGATGATTCCTATGCCCTCCTGAAATAGCATTTCCAGCGCAGTTCATGCCGAGGCTGGTGCCGAAGAGCTGGCGCTCGATGTCATGCACTGCTACGGCATTTCCTGCCAGGAGCACATCCACATATCCGTCCCGCACGAGCTTTGCCAGGGATGGTGCTGCGCCGGTGTGAACTACGGCAGGTCCGCAAACCACGGCGATCTTCCCTCCGGCGCTTTTTGTCCTGATTATCTCTCTGGCGAGCTGACGGACGAGCTCACCACTTGGTCTCTCTGAGGAGACCTCATTGGACATGAACCCAAAGAACGTCTTCTCCCTGGGACGTTCGGGCGGCACGACCTTGACTCCTGATGTTCCTATCACAACGCGATCGCCTTTCTTGATGTGGCCGATGGGTGTGCATATGGCACGGCCATCCTTGAGGACTATGAGGCAATCCATGTGGTTGTGCTCAACCTCCACCCAAGCGCCTTGATAGCGCACATAGGTGGGATGATTTGTGGTGGAGTAAAACCCTCTGGGCACAACCATGTCGCCAGGTGCGATGGCTGTGCGAACATCATCCATCTCCACAAGACGTGCCCCCAAGGCGTGAAGCTCAAGCAGTATCCTGTCCAGGTGTGCAGCGTCCTCACCAGTGACTGTGATCTGCACATAACTGGTGTCGTTCTTCCTTTGGCCTATCCGAAAGTTCTTGATCTCAAACTCGCCTCCCATGTCCATGACCTTATCCAGAACTTTGGTCAGGATCTGTGAGTCGATGAGGTGGCCTTCCATCTCGATATCAGCAATCTCACTCATAAGATCGGCCTTCACCAAGTCTCACCTTCCAGGAGTGCCTGGGTTTTATCATTTGTGCTCATGACTAGCTTTGTGATCCTCACCAGATAGCCATCATCATCTGGCTCTGGCTGATCGAATATCGCCCTCATGCCGCTGCGTCTCAAGTGATATTCAAACTCCCGTGCAGTCCGCAGGCTCTTCACTCTGATCTGCACCTTCTGGGCGATATCTTCTCCAGCTTGTTTTCTCTGAATGGTGTCGACCATAGGCAAAAGAATGCTCTCGCCCAGGCGCAGAGCCCTTGCTCTCCTCTCCTCATCTGACTCCTTCCACTCCACAGACTGGAAGCCCTCCCGAATTGCACGAGACAAAAAGAAGTCAAGGGCATAATCATTGTAGTAGCGGAAGGCCACAGCAAGGTCGCTGCAATTGGTCTCAGAGCTGGTGTACTTCAGCGGGGCTGCCAAATTATCCGGGTCCTTCATCACAACGCCCTCCCTTCCCTGACGACCCAGCCTTTTCACTATCTGCTTGATCTTCTCCGGGGCCTTGTCTTTCTTAAACTCCCCCAAGAGGGCAGTCGCACGTATCCCGTGATCCTCAGCAAACCTGTGCGTCTTGTGCACTCCCAGAGTGCTCTTGCAGTTCTTCCGTGAGAGGTCGAAGAGATAGAAGTCTATGGTATCTGTGGGGTAGATGCTCTTGGGGACATAGGGGTTCTCAGGACCTACCATCTCTCCGCATAACACGATATCTGGATGCTCTTCAAATATCTCCTCTGGCAGTAGCCTCTGCGCGACCTCTGTTGAATAGGGACAGATGAATCCGCCGCGTGTCAGAGCCACCACATCGCCATCCACTGAAGAAATGCGCACGTTGTGGCCGTTCATCTTCTCCTCGACTGCCACAACGCCTGAAAAATGCCTATCTACAGCCGGAGCGAGCATCATTGCGCGGCGAATTTTAGGATAGCCGTAAATGATCTCGCCGTTCTCAAAAACAACTGTACCTGCCTCGATTCCCGAGGTCGCTTTCTCAAACCTCAGAAGCCGGGGCTCTGGCCAGCTCGATTGCCTTACCACAGCCTCATGCAGGTTTTGCAGTCTCTCTTTGGTAATTCCAAGTTTTTCTGCTACCCTTCCCAGATTCATCTGGCCCTCACCAGATAATCGAGGATCGACCTCCTGGTTATCATCCCAACCACCTCTTCCTTGCGATTGAGAACTGGCAGTCCCCCCTTGCCTTCAGTGAGGATTGTCTTCTTGACATCTTCCAGGGGAGTGTCTGTGTACACGTACAACACATCATGTGTCATCACGTCTGCGACCAGTATGTTGTAGATGCGGGCATATTGCTTGCTGGCGGTATCGTTAAGGTCTCGAAAGGCCCGCAGGGCCCTTGCCATGTCCCTCTCAGTTATTATCCCCACCAGCCGACCGGATTCCACAACTGGCAGCCTTCCGACATCTCTGTCCAGCATCATGCGCCGGGCATGAACCAGGCGATCGTTGGGGTTCGCGGTCAGCGGGAACCTCATGGCATCTGAGGCCTGGCCACTAACGTTTACCGCAGCCAATATCTCTCTTGGCCGGATCCATCCCAGGATCTTGTCGCCATCCACTACTACCAGCACAGATGTCTTCTGCAGGAGGACCATGGCATCTTCTACGCTCATATCTGGCAAGACCTTGATCACAGCATCCATAGTTGCTGCAGCCACATGCAGCGATGATGCAGGCATGCCCAGGCTCTTTCGAGTGCCAAGCACACGAGCGATCTGTCTTGTGGTTATTATGCCACCCATCTTGTCCTTGTTGGTCACCAGGAGCCTGCGCAGGTCGTTCTTCTCCATCAAGTCCAGCGCATGGCCGATTCTCTCAGATTTGTCGATGGTGACGGGCTCTGTCATTATGTCCTTTACCTGCATCACTTCCACTTCCCAATCTCTGCTATGATCTCATCGGCAGAGAAGTAGCCCACAACACTGTCATTCTCCATGACTGGCATGCCGATGATGTTCTTCTCAGAGAGCGTCTTGGCAGCTTCTACCGCTTTTATCTCTGGATTAATTGTGATGATGGGAGACGTCATGATATCCTCGGCCACAAAGGGCATCTGCCTTATATATCTGCATTGTTTTCTGCCTGCTGTGCTCTCTTTTCTAGTCATCTTTATGTTCTTGGTCTCCATCTCATCCTTTGGTCCCATGATATCAGAGAACGTGAGGCTCGAGCGGGTGACAATTCCAACGGGAGTTGCGTTGTCCTCGTAGACCAGGGCGCGGCTGACGCCCTGCACATTCATCTCCTCCAGGACATGGCCTATTGTGTGGTGCCTGTGCACGTTCAGGATGTTCTTATTCATCAGGTCGCCGACAGTTGCTTTGACATCCTGCTCTGAGAAGTACTTCACCATGTTTCGAGAGGTGATCATGCCCACGATCTCACCATTGCGCTCCACTGGCAGGCCGCTAATATCGTTCTCGACCATGAGCTCCGCCGCCTGGGGCATTGTGGCATCGGGAAAAATGGTTATGGGCTTTTCAGTCATCACCACCTGGATGGGGATTTTGTCAATTGGCCGTCTGCGCCACTCAGGAGCCGCCTGGTTGAGCCTGTTGGTGATGTCATATTTTGTAACTATGCCTACAAGCTCTCCCTTATCCATCACAGGAATTCTGCCAATGCCGTATTTGAACATCAGATTTCTGGCTCTTTGGATGGGCTCATTCCGCTCGATAACGTATATGGGAGCGCTCATGTAGTCTTTGACTTTTTTTATGATCATGATAGTATCCCTCTATTCTCAGCCAATGCCCTCACGTAGTCTCTCTCTGTCAGAATTCCTGCTAAGGACTCCCTGTCCAAAACAGGCAGAGACCCAATGTCGTTATCCATCATCCTCTTGGCTGCAGCCCCCAAGTCCGCCCTCTTTTCTGTAACAATTAAGCTGCTCTTGATGAGGCTCTTGATAGGCTGGTTCATGACCTCGGCAATGTCACCAGTTACGACCTTTTCAAATGCATCGCCACTGCCAAGATATTTCATTATGTCTGATGCAGTGACCATGCCCATGAGAACTCCGTCCTGCACGACAGGCATGCGGCGGAATCCTTTCTGAATGATCATTCTGGTCATCTTCTCGATGGTGGTTTGCGCTGGAGCCGTCACAACATTGGGGCTCATGAACGACTCGACGAGCAGCCCTGTATCCAGGCTGCTGCAGAAGCGCACGAAGTCCTCCTCGGTTATTATGGCTTCGATGCGGGTCTCTTCATCAACGATTGGGAGGCCACCAACGTTCTTCTCGTACATCAGCTTCAAAACGTCATTCAAGGAGGATTTGTCGCTGGCGTAGGTGAGCTTTGTGCTCATGATCTCCCTGATATCGGCATTGATTGCTGTGAAGATGTTGCCGCCAAACTTCTCTCTCAGGAGGTTATGACGCAGGCCTCCGCCCAGGAAGTCTACGATGTCCACAGATGTCACAAATCCTATCAACCTTCTGGTTCCAGCATCGGCTATGGGAAGCCTGGAAAAGCCATAAAATGTCATCGTCTTTATGGCTCCCATGATTGTTGTAGTGGGCGGGACGGTGACGACATCAGGGGACGCTACGTTTAAAACTTCGCCCGTTCGCCTCGCAGGTCGGGAATCGAATTGCAAAGGTGCTCTTTTCCCTGAACCTGGGGCTACTGGCATCCTGTCATTCTTCTTCGGTATCCTTGTTACCTCTTTTCCGGTTGTTGGCCCTTTGCTCATCTTTTGATCACCCAAGGTAGCCTTTGATCAGATCGTTCCTATCGACTATCCCCACGAGCTTCCCCTCATCCACGATGGATATCCGGCCGATTTCATATTTGCGCATCAGCTCTATGGCGCTGGCAAGGCTGTCATCCGGCTTTATGCTGTATATGGGAGAGCTCATCAGCTTCTCTATGCGCATCTGCGTGGAATCGACGGGCCTGGTCTCGCTCTCTTTGCTGATCCTGGCCCAACCTCTCTTAAGAATATCGAACCTCGTGATCATCCCGATGGGCTTGCCGTCTTTTACAACTGGCAGTCCTGTAAAGTCCTCTTCCACCATCTTGTCCCATACTTTTGTCACAGGGTCGTCGGGGCTGGCAGTTATGACCTTGGTGCTCATGACCTCTTGAATTTGCTTTTTTGGAACCTTCTCAAGGTCTATGTGTTTGAATACATCCAGGAGGGTGACTACGCCCCGAAGGCGAGGCTTGTCCATAGACTCAATCACAGGCAGCAAGGCGCTCTTCTCCTTGAGCATCAGACGGGCCGCATCGAACATGTCCATCTGTCCCGTCACGAGTGGAGCCTGAACCATGAAGCCTGCGACGGTCACATTCGACTTGGTCGAGGTTACTCTGAGCATATCCTGGGCAGTAACAATGCCCAATACGTGCTTGTTATCGTTCACAACCGGCAGCCCTCGCACGTGGTGGTCTCTGATCAATTGACGCGCCTTAGTCAGATAAGTGGAATCCTCTACGTAAAGAGGATCTCTGGACAAAATATCTTCAACTAACATAATCATTTCCTCGGTCCAGCAAGCTGGTATAAAATTATTTGCCTTCTCTGCAGCTCCAACATAGAAGCTCGCCGTTTATGCTCTTCAAGGAATCTGAGAGCTGGCCGCAAAGTTCGCAAATTCCACTTCCAACCTCTATGGTCTCCTCAAAGTGAACACTCTCACGGTGCATTTCTATGAGATTGCTCAAAATCTCATTGAGGCCGACAGAGGATCCAGAGACCAGATCTGTGTCAGTTATTATTCCTATGAGCCCTCCATTGGAGATCACGGGGAGCCTCTTGACGCCGGACTTCAGCATCAGCTCTGCAGCCTCGCGCAAGCTTGCCTCTGGCTCTATGGAGACTACAGGTGCGCTCATGATGTCTCCCACCTTCACTCTTCTGGGATCTGCCGCCTGAGCCACAACTTTCTTCACCAGATCCCTCTCCGTAAGAATGCCTATGGGCCTGCCCTCTGCTAATATTATCAGGCTTCCAACGTTGGCTGAGCCCATCCTCTTGGCAGCGTTCAGAATGTCTAGGTCGGCATCGGCTGTGATCACCGGGCGGGTCATGATGTCCCGCACTGGAATCTCTGTCTCCATTGGCCTATCTCTCCGTGATAGCTCTATATCCTTATCAGAGTACTACAGATATAAAAGGCTACTGCGCCTCAATAGGTTTTAATACGATTAATATTATTTTTTATTTATTCGCTGGATGGTGGCTAGCTCATTCTCTAATATGGTTGATAATATGCTCTATTTCTGCCAGGATAAGCTCAGTGCCAAGTCGGGCAGCCTCTGGCGTGCCCGGAAGACAAAATATTGGCTTTCCTTGATATATTCCTGCTGAGGCCCTTGTAAGCATGGCCCTCGTTCCAACCTCCTCCAGGCTCCTCCAGCGAAAGATCTCACCAAAGCCAGGAAGCGTCTTCTCGAAGAGGGGCTCGACGGCTTCGATTGTCAGATCCAGATGAGTAAGACCAGTCCCGCCGCAGATGATTATTGCATCGGCGGAGCTCACTCCCAGAGCGTCCCTGATGGTCTCGATGCCATCGGGCACAAGCTGATAGTGGTCTGTGTATCCTGCTGCACGTATCATGTCCTGGATCACTTTTCCTGATAGGTCCTCTGCCCCAGATGGACTATTTACGGGCCCATATCTTTTAAAGCGGGATGTGCTCGCGACAATCACACCGATGATCATGTGCTTTCTTCTATACGATGAGGATAAAATTTTTCCCATACGATCGCTTAATTAGCCTTGAGGTTCGAGTGGAATATGTCGCTCTTAGCGATTGATGTGGGCGCAGGCACTCAGGATATCCTGTACTACCAGGAGGATGTGCCTCTGGAAGGCTCAGCCAAGATGGTTTTGCCAAGCTCAACTGTGATCGTGGGAAACAGGATAAATCGGGCACGTCTGGCTGGGAAAGATGTCTTCTTGCACGGTCCGACGATGGGCGGAGGCGCCTGTACAGCGGCAGTGAGATGGCATCTGGCAGCAGGCCTGAAGGTCTATGCCACTCATACGGCAGCCGCTACCATCAACGACAGTCTGGAGCGAGTAGAGGCTCTTGGCGTCATAATTCGGGAAGACGCTCCGGCATCGGCTGAGGCAATACAGACAGGGGATCTGGATCTTCCGGCACTTTGCAGGGCCTTCCAGCTCTTCGGACTGGACCTTCCGAGGGATCTGGCTGTGGCTGTGCAGGATCATGGCTATTCCCCGCAAAGGTCAAATCGCGTAGTCAGGTTCGAGCATCTGAGAGAGGCCATTCGTTCTGGAGGAACATTGAGGTCGTTTGCCTTTCGGCAGCCGCCAGAGGCCATGACCAGGATGCAGGCCGTTTATAGTTGCCTGGCCAATGAAGGATTTCAGCCGCTGATCATGGACACAGGCCCTGCGGCAGTCTTCGGGGCCTCTCTGGATCCGCGATGCATAGGACCTTCGCTTGTCATCAACTTTGGAAACGGCCACACTGTGGCGGCTCTGCTAGACGAAGGGAGTATCACAGCCATCTTCGAGCATCATACCTCTCAGCTCACTCCTGAGAAGCTCAAGGGTCTTGTGGATAAGCTGTGCTCCGGAAGATTGAAGAACTCCGAGGTATTCGATGATGGGGGCCACGGAGCTTATATCGAGAGCGTTCCAAAAAGGATCATGTCAACCCTCGTCACAGGACCTCGCAGAGAGCAATTTTTAAAGAGCGGTGCTCTGCCTGGCGCAGTGGCGGCATCGCCTGGCGGGGATATGATGATCACGGGATGCCTTGGCCTCGTGGAGGCCTGGAACAGGAAAGAAGAATTATGGAGATAGGCAGAGGCGCAGAAGCGATCATAACTTTAGAGAATGGCACTGTGAGGAAGTGGAGGCTGCCCAAAAGCTATCGTCAGGCCGAGCTGGATGAGCGCATACGGCAGGAGAGGACTCTTCGAGAGGCCAAAATCACCTCGGACGCCCGAAGGCACGGGGTCCTAACGCCCATCATCCGAGATATCTCTCGCTTCGAGTTGAAGATGGAACATGTGCGTGGAGAGAAGCTGAAAGATATCATCACCCCTGAGATATCTGAGAAGGTCGGAGAGATGGTGGGCAGACTGCATAAAGGAGGCATCATTCATGGCGACCTCACCACATCGAATATGATCTTGCGGTCAGGAAAGATCTGCCTCATCGATTTCGGCCTGTCGTTTTACGAAAAATCAGTGGAGGCCCAAGGAGTGGATGTGCATGTTTACTTCCAGACCCTGGAGAGCACCCATGACATGCCTGGGGAACTTGAGGAGGCCTTCAAGGTCGGCTATGCCAGGGCTTACCCGGGCGCCGAGGCGGTCCTGGCTAGGGTGAGGGAGATCAAGGCGCGGGGCAGGTATCTTTGACCCGATAATCTACCCAAGAAATGTCATCAGCAACTTTATCTAGGATACATGCGCAAGTTCAAATAAAATTCCAAGGTGATACGCCAATGGCAGAAGATGATGTCGTGTTCGTCGGCAGCAAACCTGTGATGAACTACGTGCTGGCAGTGGTTACACAGTTCAACAGCGGTGCAAAGGATGTAAGGATCATGGCCCGGGGTAGAGCGATCTCCAGGGCGGTGGACGTGGCTGAGGTGTCAAGGTCCCGCTTTTTGCCAGATGTGACTGTGAAGGACATACAGATCTCGACAGAGAAGCTCAATACCGATCGCGGAGAGACCAATGTCTCTGCAATTGAGATCCTTCTCGGGAAGTGAGCTTTTAGGTTGACGACATCCCTTGGGGTCATCTCCTCCGGAAGGGGCGAGAACCTTCGTTACATCTTGTTGGCAGAGCGCTCTGGCTATCTGCCATCCCAGGTTAAATTGGTTCTTACAGATCAGCCAGATGCAGGGGCCCTGAAGATTGCCAGGGAGTTCGATGTTCCTAGCCTCTATCTGGACCCAAAGGGCCTGGCGCGCGAGGACTACGACCTGCAGCTGGCTGGGCATCTGGATGCTGCAGGAGTGGAGCTTGTAGTTCTCACTGGATACATGAGAATCCTGTCTCCTGCTTTTGTGAGGCACTACAAGGACAGGATCCTGAACATCCATCCTGCTCTTCTGCCGTCTTTTCGGGGAATGGATGCCTTTCAGCAGGCCTTAGACCACGGTGTAAAATGGACAGGTACTACTATCCATATCGTGGATGAGGAAGTGGATCACGGTCCCATCGTCTGGCAGGTTCCAGTTCCTGTGCGGGATGATGACACTCATGAGAGCCTGAAGGCCAGAATTCAGAGGGCAGAACACAGGGCTTATCCAAAGGCCATCAAGAAGTTCCTGGAGGAAAGGCATAAATTGGTTGGCCGCAAGCTCATCTTCGAGAAGAAATAGGCTGGGGATCAAGATGGAGAACTTATGGGCGCCCTGGAGGATCGACTATATTCTGAGCGGGAAGCCTGCAGGGTGCATATTCTGTGACAAGCCTGCTGAGAACAGGGACGAAGACAATCTCATACTTTTCAGGGGCAAGCATCATTTCATCATCCTTAATGCATATCCTTATAACAACGGCCACATGATGGTAGTGCCCTACCGCCATACTGCCACCCTGGCCGGATGGTCTCCGGATGAGCAGCAAGAGATGATGGCGCTGGCAGATCTTGCAGTGGAGTTGCTAAAAAGAACCATGAAGCCCGATGGATTTAATTTGGGGATTAATATGGGCATCGTCGGTGGAGCGGGTGTGGCGGATCACATCCATCTGCACATCGTCCCGCGCTGGAATGGGGATACCAATTTCATGCCAGTGCTCTCGGATACGCGGGTCATCTCCGAGCACCTGCGCGCGACCTATCATAAATTAAAAGAGGAGCTTGGATGATCGCCATTCGTTTTCTCATCCTCTCGCACTCCATGTGCGCAATTCCGATGCCTTCTGCCACCTTCTCAAATAACTCCTTCTATCAAATAACTCCTTATTGCCTCCATTGCTCTCCTCAACCAGATTGTGCGTTGAAGGCATATAAACATATTTAAGTCAGACTACCCAAAATCAGCAATGATATATATCCCTTCTGTCAACCCGTAACACACCGGGAGGAACCGAGTTGAAGGATTATCTTACGTTGGATGACGTCATACTCGATAATAAAAGGGTCCTGGTAAGGGTGGACTTCAATTCTCCCATGGACCCTGGCGGAAACATTCTGGATGATAAGCGCATCAGGAGCCATTTAGAAACTCTGCGTGCCCTGGAGGGGTGCAGGGTGGTCCTCATGGCGCATCAAAGCCGGGCAGGCAAGAAGGACTATACCACAATGGAGGCTCATGCCCGCCAGGCAACTCGGCTATTGCGCCGCGATGTTACCTATATTGATGACATATTCGGCTCTCACGCCAGAGAGTCTATAAAATCCATGGAGCCTGGAGAGGTTCTTCTCCTCGAAAACACCCGCTTTTATGCAGAAGAGAACATCACCCGAACGGCTGCTGACCATGCCAAGAGCCACATGGTGAGAAAGCTCGCACCTCTATTTGATATATTTGTCAACGACGCCTTTGCGGTGTCGCATCGCTCACACTGCTCTGTGGTCGGCTTTACAGAGGTCTTGCCAAGCGTTGCTGGACTTCTCATGGACAGGGAGATCACCGCCTTGGACAGGGGCCTGAAGGGGCATGAACATCCCACAGTCTTCTCCTTGGGCGGCACTAAAGCTGACGATTCCATCAAGGTCACCCAGAACGTCCTTGGCCGTGGCGGGGCAGATAAAATCTTGACGTCCGGTGTAGTGGCAACGGTCTTCATGATGGCTGCGGGCATCAACGTCGGTGAGGCCAACAGGAAGTTCGTTGAGGATCAAGAGTATCTGGAGCAGATCCCAATAGCCGCAAAGCTCCTCAAGGAATATCCTGGCAAGATCGCCATCCCTGTGGACGTAGCTCTGAACAAAAACGGGGAGCGCGTCGAAGTCCCTGTGAACAAAATTCCGACAGACCTGCCGATAGCGGATATCGGCCTTGAGACCATCGTAGCCTACTCCAAGGAGATGAAGGAGGCAAAGGTTACAGTTCTGAATGGACCGACAGGCATCTTCGAGCAGGAGAAGTTCCGTCTCGGCACATCAGAGCTACTGAAGGCTGCCACAGAGTCTGGTTACTCCATTGCTGGCGGAGGGCACAGCGTTGCGGCCATAGAGCAGCTTGGCCTGGAGTCTAAGTTCTCGCACGTGAGCATGGGCGGCGGAGCGAGCATCACGTATCTTTCGGGCGAGCCTCTGCCTGGCATAGAGGCTTTGAAGAGTGCTGCTCTGAGGATGCGAAAAGCCTAAGGCAGGATTTTAGTTGCTCTTTTTCTGCACTCCTCTAAAAGGGCACGAGGCTCTCCAACGGCTTCAAGGGCTGCGGCTGCCATGTGGCCGCCTCCATCGCCGCCGTTATTTTTGCCTACCTCGCACAGGATCTCAGCCAGGTTCAGGCCGATTCTGGTAGCCTCTCGCCCAGCTCTGGCGCTTATGCGGCAGAGGTCTCCATGCCTTCCTGCTGCAAAGGCCACATCAGCTCCCAGGTCTGCCAGCGCCATGGCAGAAGAGCCCTCAAAGGAGTTGATCACAGTCGTTGCGATCAGCCAGTCTCCATGACGGTCGATCTTGGCACGAGTGACGGCCTTGAGGATAGCGATCTTGCGGGAGGCGTCAGCGGGGATGGACAGGGTTTGAAGTGCATCTTCATACTCAAATCCTCCTGCTTCGAGCAGTTCGGCCGCAGCGCGAAAGACCATCGGCGTTGAGCGCCTGAACCGGCCTGTGTCAGAGATTATGCCCACCAATAGGCCCATGGCCATCTCCCGGCTGGTCTGCGCCCCGCTCTCCTTCAAAATCTCCCATGCTATCTCTGCAGTGGACTTTGAAGTTCTCTGGATGTAAAACTCAGCCTCATTCAGCAGTCCTATGTCCTGATGGTGGTCTATCAGAGCATATCTTGCCAGCTTGAAGCCTCCAAGTTGGGTCCTGACCGAAGTGTCTACGATCACTACCAGGTCATGGTCTTCTGCCCTTGGGTTGATCTTGACGTCGGCTCCGATGGCCTTTGCCAAGGCCTCGCCTGTGCGACTCAGGTCATCCACGGCGCCGAGCGTTCCCCCAAAGGCCTGGCTCAGAGCAAAAGCGCTCCCAACAGCATCAGGATCGGCATTGCGGTGGCATAGGTAGAGGACTTTGTGATATTTGCCGACGTTGGCGCCAAACTCGGCCTCGCAAATGCGCATAAATGAGTCAAGTGCTTTGGAATTGATATAGATTGTCCATGATGGAAAGCAGCTTTCAAAGGATAGTCATAGAAAATTATTAATTGAAATAGCTACGAGGGGATTCCTACTAAAATATATAGAGGGGTGTCTATGGGAAAATTGTTCGTATTAATTTTATTGATATATCTGTCTATGGCTCAAGTAGAAAGCCAATCGTGTGCCACTCAGGCGGCTGGTTATCTTCTGAGGATTGATGGAGATGCAGGCTGGACAGAGCACATTGATATCACCGAGGGGGAGACTGTATCATTGATAGCGCTCTCTCCTGTAGAGGGGGGAGGTTACATAAATGAGATATACCCTGATGGAAGTGCATCTCACAGCAATCATTATTTCCAGCGCTATGATCGGCTGACATATATTGCAGATGCCGTTGGGCAGCACATACTCTCTTACGTCATAGGCGATAAGGCCAGCAATGCAGTGGTGATCGACGTCTCAGGCAGATGTACACAGCCTTTCGTTCCACAGGCAGGCTATGATCAGCGAAGTCGATATTCTCGGATCGCTCGAGTCGGGGAACAAACCTATGCAGTGCCCCTCTATCTAGATCCCATCTATTTGGGCAGGGGAGCTTCCAGCGGATCCTCTCTTATTTACTACGAACCAGTTGGCACACATGTGATGGCTCAGCAGATCGGAGCAATTGCGCCTCAATATAACTCTAGGTATCTCTTCGGCAAGGACTTCTCCATGGGGACGATAAATAATAATTATCCCGGCACGCCATTTCTTACTCAGTTTTTGGCCGATCCATGAGGACTCAGTTATGGTGGCAAGAGCCTTCTGAAGAACGGAAGGAATTTTGAGAATATAGAATATATATCCAAAATACATACACATAGTTTAATGAGAGAAGACACATATATCAGATTGAATCATGTCTGTAGTGTCGCCAGATTTGGAATCTCTCATTTTGCGCTGGCAAGATGATCTTTGTTTTGAGATGGCTGGAGGATGAAGATGATTAATGCTATCGGATGTGAGGATCTTCGAAATGGTGAGGATCTTCTTGGCCTGCTCGAATACTATGAAGCAATTCTGGATAGGGACGGCCTGGTAACAAGAGAAGGCGAGATCAGATCGATAAAGCTCGGCTTGATCGTGGACCTGTTGAGGATGGTAAATATTCCCGATAAGCTCAAAGCAGATCTCGTCTTAGCTGTCATAGATGCCTGGGCGATGAGCTCCAAGTCCTCAACGCAAAACGAGGAAGACCTGAAGGCTGTACGTAGCAGCATTGAGGCTGTTCGCAGGTGCGTGCTCGATGCGATGGCCCATCCAAGATCCAGGGCTTCGCTGCAGCTTGACGCAGCTGTAATGTTGTCTCTGCCGCTAATGCCTTGCGACCTGCAAGAGGGCGAGGTAGCAAGGATTCGTGGCCTGCTCGGCAAGGTAATGGACTTTTTTGCAGCTGATATGGAGAGCGAATTTTGGCATGGCTCTCAATGAAGACTACCAGGATATCTTCTTGCGATAATGGTTTCTTACAAGGATCGCAAGCATATTCGTGCCCAACACCAGGGCTATGAGGACCAGCGCCGTTCCCCAGGCCCTATCTTCAACATCCCATGCACCCAAAAAATAAATCAGATTCAAGAGATGATAGTCCAGGTTGTTCACCGGTTGAAATAGATTCGGAATAACACCGTAGATCATCTGGACAGGCGTGGCAGTGAAGGTCACTGCTGTCCACATTATCGGCGCTGTCTCTCCAGAGGCTTTGGCCACGCCCATTATGACGCCTGTGAGGATGCCGGGCATGGCCGAAGGCAGGACGACCTTCTTTATCGTCTGCCACTTAGTTGCCCCTAATGCCATGCTACCCTCTCTCAGGGAGTTTGGAACGCTCTTCAAGGCCTCCTGGCTGGTCAGAATTATGGTTGGTATGTTTATCAGGCCCAGGATTATCGAGCCTGTGAGAAGCGACACTCCGAAAATAGTCACTAAAAATGCAAGTGCAAAGAGGCCAAATACCACAGAAGGAACGCCGTTCAGACAGCTTACGGCAATGGTGATCAGCCGATTGAGCCTCTGGTTCTTCGAGTACTCGTGCAGGTAGATGGCAGCGCCGATTCCCAGAGGAGACGATACGATCATGGCGCCAAGGACCATCCAGAGCGATCCCATTATGGCAGTGCTGATTCCGCCTGCCTGCCCAAGCCTCCTGTGCGGTGTGGTCAAAAACTCCCAGTTGATGACCCAGATTCCTTTGTAGATTATTATGAGAAGAATTCCGCCCAGTAGCAGGATCGAGAGTATTGCTGATAATCTGATGGCCAAAAATACAAGGGCCTCCCGTCCCTTGGGGCTGTAGCCATGTACGACGTTAAGCGCATCCTTGATGTTCAATAAGCTTGCAAAGAGCACCAGAAGAGGGAGAACAAAGGAATATCCAAAGGTGGCGCCAACGCCAAGAGGCCTCTTGAATGCAAAACCAGGGTGAAGCCCTCCGGAAAATGTAAAAAGAACGATTGCCAGACAGAAGAGAAGGTCCAGTGCAAGGATCAATGCTGCCTTATGAGATCTAGTTTTGGCAGCCAAATAGGATCCAAGGAGCAGCAGCACATCCGCCAGCAGGCAGGCGTTCCAGATAGGCGCCAGCCGGCTCAAATCAGGCTGCAGTATGAGGCATACCACAGATGACACGAATAGGAATGCAGATAAAACGAATGATGCTGCCAATGCAGGCTTGATCTTCATTCAATATCCTCCGAACTTCTTTCTTATTCGGGCTCGCGCAAAATCCGCGATAAGGCTCAGAGCTGATACAACCACGAGAAGGACGAGGCCCACTGCAAAGAGGACGTGATAGTGAAGGGACCCTCTGGCCACCTCCCCCATCTCGCCGGCTATGACAGAGGTGAAGGTTGCGCCCTGGTCAAAGATATCATAAATCGGAGAAGGCAGTCTTGTGACATTGCCGACCACAAGGAGCACTGCCATCGTCTCGCCGATTATGCTTCCGATGTTGAGGAGGATGGCAGCAGTAATCCCAGACGATGCCGCTGGGATCGTCACATGCCTCAATGTCTGCCACTTATTGGCGCCAAGAGCAAGCGAGCCCTCTTTGAACTCGCTGGGAACCGCCCTCAAAGCATCCTCGCAGATTGTGGTGAGGTAGGGTATGAACATGATGCCGAGCAATATCGAGCCTGCTAAGATCGATCTTCCTGTGAGCATATCAAAGCTGTCTTGCAGGTAGGAAACAAGGATGATCACTCCCAAGAAACCATAGACTATGGACGGGACTCCCGCCAAGAGCTCAATGGCAGGCTTCAATACGGCCTTTTTTTTGGGACCTGCCAGCTCTGCCAGGTAGATGGCCAGAGGAAAACCGACTAGGATGTTTATAAAAAGCGCGAGAAGGGTGATGATGAGAGAGCAGACTATCAATGGAAGAAAGCCGTAAATATCCCCTGCCGGGTGCCATTTTCGGCCGAAGAGCAGCGAAAAGAGGCCCAGTTCGTGAAATGCACGAGTGCTTTCGTAGATCAGGTAATAGAAGATGAGAAGCATAATGAAAATTGAGGTGACGGCTGATACAAACAATAGCGTCTCTATGAACTTCTCCTTATATTTTTGAGGCGCCACCATTCTCAGCCTGTTCATACATAAATTCGAAACGCATTCCAAGTTAAAGTCCTTGTCTATGTGATCTATATAGGTAAGTTATTCTAATTCAAGAATATAGAGCTCTTCTTTCAAATGATCAGGAGCCGATCCTGCACAGGATCTCTTTGGGATCATAGCGCACGCGAATGGTGCGGCTTCTGCCTCTCTCGCCCGATCCGCTAAAATCGGTGTCGATGAGCCGAATGGCATCGAGCTTGTTGAGGATCTCGTGGAAACGTGTGTATCCTGCGCCCGTCTCCTCATGGAAACGGCTGAAAAGCTCGCCAGCGCGACAGCCATCCTGCTCTGCAGCCATACGCAACACCTTTTGCTCGTCCTCTTTCAGAGATTTCAGGGCATACGAGAGGTGAACCAGCCGTGAACGCTCGTAGGAGCTCTCGACATCTTGAAGGGAGACCGTTCTTGAGGCGCGCTTCTCTGCCAAGAGGCCGGACCTCTTGAGAAGATCAATTCCAACCCTGAGGTCGCCGCATGACTCTGTGTAATTCACCACAGCTTCTAGGACATCCTTCTCAACCACACCTGGATAAAAGCCCATTTGCACTCGCTTGTTCAGAATGTCCCACAGTTCGGCCCTGGTATAAAGTGGAAATGCGATCTCCTCCGCCTGAAAGACTGACAGAACACGTGGGTCGAGGATGTAGTTCAGCGTAGGCTCGCTTAAAACGCCTATCACGCCCATCCTGGCGCCTGGGCATGTCTCGTGCGCTCTCAGGAGTGAGTATAAAATGTGATCTACTTCACGCTCGTGAAAGAGATAGTTTATGTCGTCCAATGCTATGATCAAGACCTGATCCTCGTCTGCGGCGCGTTGGGCTACCTTCTCGAAGATGCGCTTGAAAGAGACGCCGCTTGAAGGAGGTGTGTGTTCAAAGAGCTTCTTGTAGAGCTGGTAGAAGATTGCGTATCTCGTGGTATCCATCTGACAGTTTACGTGGACTGGAACGACTTTTGATGAGTGCGCCTCGATCTCCTCGAAGAGCTTGAAGATGGCAGTGGTCTTCCCCGTGCCTGGGGGGCCGAGGCACAGGGCATTGATGGGCCGTGCACCCTGCAGCGCTGGCCGAATGCAGAACTTTAGGCTGTTCATCTGCGATTCACGGTGGAGGAAATGTTCGGGCAGATAATCTAGCTCGAATAGATCCCTGTCTTTGAACAGCGTCTCCTCCCAGAGGAGCATATCGGGCCTTTTGGCCTTCTCGGGGCTCACTTGGCTACAGTATATCTTGTATTTCCTTCTTCAATATGGCGCTCACCAAAGCGCCATCTGCTTTGCCTCTCAGCTCCTTCATCACCAGGCCCATGAGCGGGCCTGCGGCTCTCTCTCCCCTCTCCCTGACGAGATCCATCTTGCTCTCCACAACTGCGCGGACGATGGCCTGAACGCCTGCTTCATCCACACCCAAAAGGCCTGCAGTCCTGGACGCCTCGTAAGCATCTATTTTGGGATTTTGAGCCAGTGTGCGCAGCAGATCTACCAGGCCCTCCTTAGCGATCTGGCCGCTGGCGACGAGGGCGAAGCCATCCCTGAAATGCTGGTCCGTCAGATTGGAGATGGGAACGCCCTCCCTGGCCAGCTCAATTGGTATGGTCTCCAGAGCCCTGACCACTACAGACGGAGAAATCTTATGCTCGGCCACGATCTCTTCGAAGAGCTGGTAGTTTGGAGATGCAGCCATGACGCGGGCAAGTTCGGGGTTCAAGCCCAGATCGCGCTCAAAGCGCTGCGCCCGAGCCGCGGACAATTCAGGAAGCTTGAGCTGGGATAGCATCTCTTCGGTGATCACAACTGATGGCACATCGGTCTCTGGGTACATCCTGGCAGATCCCGGCAGCGGTCTCATGTACTCTGAACAGCCATCAGGCAGGGCCCGGCGCGTCTCCTCAGGCACACAGGACAAGGCCTCTCGAGCCCGAACTAGTACCGCCCGCAGTGCATTCTCGGCTCTGTCACGTGGGCCTGTGACCATAACCACACAGTCGCCATCTCCGGCTGCAAGCAAGGCCCTTACAGCTTCTACCTCTGCTTCGGTCACGCCATAGCCTGGAAGCTCATCGGTATGGAATATGCCGCCGACGCCTGCACGCTTTGCTCTGTCGGACATCTCAGTTCCCAGGCGACGGCCTGGCTGGATCTCCCGGCCCACGAGCCCCTCAAAACCTCTCAGGAGACCTGCCAGAACAACTCCTCCGCTCTTGAGGGACCTGGCCATTACCTTTGAGCTCGTGCTTGTGAAGAGCTCTGTGATATCCCATGTCCTGTCGCTCACGCTTGCCTTGCGGCGCTGCAGCTCGTCTCTTATCTCCAGCAGCCTGCTCTGTCTCAATGCCTCGAACTCCACGATCTTGTCGACGAGGTTCAGGGCCTGGACGCCCTTTACCTCCACTCGTGCTCCGCCTTTGATGGAGACGTTCACATCTTGGCGGATGGTGCCAAGTCCGCGCTTGACGCGTCCGGTTGATCGCAGGATCATTCCCAGGTACTGAGCTACCTCACGAGCATGTGCTGGGGAGACGATGTCTGGTGCAGTGCCTATCTCCACGAGAGGGATGCCGAGCCTGTCAAGGGAAAATATGAGGCTGTCTCCGTTGTCTGCAATAATGCGCGCTGCCTCTTCCTCCAGACAGAGGATGCTGATGCCAACAGGTCCCTGGCTGGTGTTGATGCTTCCACTGGATCCGATATATGCAGTGCGCTGGAAGCCCGAGGTGTTGGAACCATCGATCACCATTTTGCGCATGGTATGCACCTCGTCCACGATCTCCATATTGAGCAGACGGGCGATGACAAGCGATATCTCCAGAGCCTCTCGATTTATCTCTCGTGGAGGCTCCTCATCTGCCTCGACAAGGCATGTGGTGTCGTAGGACTTGTAGACGAACTTGCGCGATACCAAGACCTCCTCCAGTGCAGCGCGATCTATCTTTCCAAGCTCGCTTCTCGAGGGCCGAAGGTATCTGAAGAACTCGAAGTTAGACTCCTCAACTTCTCGATGTTTAGTGGGGCAGCCGCAAAAGAGCTTGCATGCAGTGTCGAGCTGCTGGTGGATCTCGATTCCGCATACAAGGCCCAGTGTGCGATAGTCTAGCCCCTCAGACAGAACGTTAGCCATCGATTACCGTTCAGAGACTGCGGGAGGTTTAACTCTTTTGACTGCCTCCTTTATGTCCTCTGCCTTGACCGTCTTTCTCTTGGCGTGGTTGGCCCAGCCGACCGCCTCGCGGGCCACTTCCAGGCCGTAGCTCTCCAAAACCTCTGCCAGCGCATCCCTCGCGCCCTCGCTTACCCTCTTTGCCCCGGCCTCGCGTATGAGCCTGCTCACAGGGGCTACAGGAAGTATAGGCATTTGTCATTCACCTCATAAATACGGTTTTACAGCTCAAATAGCCAGGAAAAGCAATCCTTCCAGAGCTACAGGCTGAAATAAGCTATTTGTGCACTCTTATTTCCATATATAATTTTTCATAGCTTTAAGAGGATTAATATTATGATGATTTATCATAATTAGCCTGATTCAGATTTTTTGTATTATATGGGACCTCCAATAAAGATTTTTTAGCAATTCCTGCGGCAGGGAGTGGTTAATCTGGCCCGTGACGCACTCCTCTGCCCCCGAAGCGCAGGGCTTCTCCCTCACATGAAGCAGACCTGAAGCTGAAGATCGGAAATGTTATTAGGCTGCAGCGACCCCATATAAAAGGGAGAAGCGGAAGATGAGCGAATATAAAAGCAAGGCGATAATATATATGGATTTTGAAGACGTTTATGGCCCATGTGGATGCGGCATGAACCTGGCCACCCTGCCAATCCTCCTTCCCAGGCACTGGCTGGTAGAAGAGCGTCCTCCTGAGGTGGAGGAGCATGAGTTCGCCAAAGGCTTCGATTCAAGAAGGGTCTCGGGTTTCAGTTGTAACCAGGTAATGGAGCACGAAATCGATGGCGTTGATTACATGGCCAACTTCTCTTGCTGCAGGGAGTGCGCCGAGAGGGCCATAAAGTGTGGATACGCTGTATGGGCTGAGAGGTCATACCCCATGCTGCTGCGCTGAACAATCCACGAGAGGATCGAATGCTGTACAGAGTATACTCCACCCAATCCTGTCCGAGATGCGAAAAGCTCAAAAAAGAGCTGACTCAAGCGGGCATCTCTTTCGAGAATATGGATATGAGCACTCCTGAAGCGCTCACAGAGCTGCGCGTAAACGGCGTATTCACACTTTCTGCGCCAGTGCTTCAAATTGAGGAGAAGTTCTACACAGTAGAAGAGCTCTTCATAGGAGATTCCCTCAAAGATCTGACGAGCGTCCTCAAGGGCTAGAACTTCTCATCTCGCTCTTTTGGGGCCTTGGTCTCTTAAATTTGTGTGCCGAAAAACACCCATGACCCAAGGTCACCCATGTGAATGAAAATGAGGAAACGTCTATCTGTCTTGAACCATACTTGTTTATTATGAGACGAGTGATCC
>JGI11944J13513_1000344_pt1 | contig 48302 bp, 47 predicted proteins | sample TerdegcoTASludge_FD_13513 | JGI IMG/M metagenome (IMG submission 13513) | reverse complement strand
GGGTCTCGGGGCTATCTTCTTCTTTGTCACTGCCGTTTCCTACTATTGGAAACGGGCAACAAAGTGGGGTGCACTGTGCACTGTACTGTATGGAACAGGCATGAGTATCTATGGAGGGTATGCAGTTTTGGTAAAGAAGACTGTTGGAATGGGCACCCTCGAATGGTGGCTCGTCATCGGCTGCGGGGTGATCTATTTCCTTGTCAGCCTTATGACAAAACCTCCGTCAAAAGAACTCATCGATAAACTGTGGTCTAAGACATAATCAGCTGGATTGAAAAAATCAAGGGGCCTTCGGGCCCCGTTTTTTTATTGAGTAAACTGATGTCAATTAATGCCTATTATCAATAAATTAGTGGAGAAAATGGTTTCATGCTTCGGATGAAAAATAATACCATAGAAATTGGAAAAGAAATATTTTCCAGTGCACTGAAGGCCGTTGATCCTTACAGGGCAGTAGGGGATCATATGCCTTACCTTCGTGCAAAGTATCAAAATGGAGGATTCAATAAGCTTCTCGTTGTCAGTTTTGGCAAGGCCGCATTTCTAATGACAAAAGCCGTTTGTGACAGGGTTTCGCACCTTGTAACGGGAGGAATTGTACTAACAAAATATGGGCATGCTCTGGACAGGAATCTCCACCCAAATATTAAGTTTTATGAGGCGGGTCATCCAATACCTGACGAAAATGGTTTCAATGCAACCAGGAAAGCCATCTCAATGCTTAAGATGGCCGATGAAAGAACTCTTGTTCTCTGTCTCATATCCGGAGGTGGTTCAGCACTTCTTACTGCGCCAAAAGGGATGATATCTCTTGATGATAAGCAAAGAGCAACAGAACTCCTCCTCAAGGCCGGTGCCTCTATCAACGAGTTGAATTCTATAAGAAAACACATTTCCGAGATCAAGGGTGGCAGGCTTGCCGAATATGCATATCCTGCCAAGGTTATCTCCTTGATACTTTCGGATGTTATCGGAGATGAACTCGATGTGATTGCGTCAGGGCCCACAACACCAGACAGCACCACCTATAGAATGGCCCTTGATGTGGTGGAGAAATATCGGCTGGCTGAAGAACTCCCAAAGGCAGTTCTACATATTCTGAAGGACGGGGTCGAAGGCATAGTTGATGATACCCCCAAAGAAGGGAATCAAATCTTTGAAGGGGTTGAAAACATCATCATCGGAAGCAATAGAAAAGCGGCTCTCGCGGCCACGGAAAAAGCGAAAGAACTTGGTTTTGACACGACGATCCTTTCGACCGAACTCCAGGGCGAGGCAATAGATGCTTCCCGCTGGCTTGCAAAAAAAGCGATTGAGGCGAAACGATTGCTTGAGCGTAAAGATGGCAAAAAGATTTGCCTTATATCAGGAGGAGAGACTACGGTAACCGTCAAAGGAAAAGGCAAAGGAGGGAGAAATACAGAGCTTGCCCTTGCATTTGCCCTTGAGGTTACTGGCATAAAAGGCATTACACTTCTTTCAGCAGGCACTGACGGTACAGATGGGCCAACAGATGCTGCAGGCGCAATTGTGAGCGGAGAGACAATTCAGAAAGCACAATTGCTCAATCTCGATCCGGAAGCATACCTTGCGAACAACGATTCATACACGTTCTTCAGTAAAACCGGAGAGCTTTTCATCACGGGTCCGACCGGCACCAATGTTATGGACCTTCAGATAATCCTTATAGGCTAAGCTGAGGGCAACGCATGCAATTTCAATAGCATGGCGACGTTTTGTTAATATTTTTTCGTAGTTGTTTGTCTTCGAAAAAGACAAAACATGGTATGGAAAAGCATAGATAGTGAAAAAGCAGGCAAACCATAGCTGGGTTCATTATTTATGCGATAGCTGGTTCAGAAGCTTGGGAATAAGAGAAATAATGGCATTATTCCACCCCGCAGGCCCGATCCCCTGAGCCTTGATGAATTTTGGAATTGTGATGGAATCATCGTAGGATCCATCGGGTTTTTGCACAACGACAGGTATGTCCACTTTCTCTATCATTGGTATATCGTTTTTGCTGTCACCAATGCCGATCGTGGTTACAGGTCCATATTTATGTTTATATAAATCGATGAGAATGGAGACAGCCTTGCCTTTATCACTTTGCCCGAGGAGGTGGTAAATTCTGCCTTTTGTTATTGTAAGCCCCTTGTGTTTGACAGAGCGCAGAAGATCATCGATTTTCTGTTCTTCATCCTCAAAAAAAAATGGCTCATCGAAGTCCCTCTGCTTCGCCATCATTGCCTCTTCGGTTGAAAGCCCCATCGCCTGTGAAATCATTTCTACTGACATATCGCCAAAACCTTTTATTGAAAACCCTTCCTTTTGCAGTCTTATAATCGTTTTCCGCACGTCTGAATAGTTTGCTCCCAGCGTGATCACGTCATACTGGTTATTTAATGCTCTGTGATGGTCAGGGATGACAACATGTGGCCCAAAATAGCCAATCGGAATAAATACACCTCCTCCGTTCTCGCAAATAAAGGGATGGTCGTTATTGAGCCTCTCTCTGTATAACTCTATCTCAGGTCTTGTCTTGCTTGAGCAAAGAACAAGCGGGATCTTGTGTTTCTCTATGAGGGCAAGCGCAGGCAGAGCACTGGTGTATCCATAGGCCGTATCCAGCAGAGTCCCATCAAGATCGGTAAAAATAATGATCATCTCAATGATTTGTCACTATTCCTTAGTAATTTAAAATAGTTATTCGATACTACAAAGTCTGCCCTGCTTACATTTTGCTAAGTATATACCATATTTCATCGTCATTGAAGATCTATTATGCTACCTAAATGACATTTTAATATGGATTTAAGTAACTATATTATTACTTGACAAGTAACTACATTATAATTATAATTATAATGTAGTATCTTTGAATAAAATGGAGATGCAAGAATGAAGATTGTCGGCATCAGGGAACTCAAAGAAAAGCTGAGTGCTTATATTGATGAGGTTCAAACAGGTGAGAGCATCCTTGTAACCGATAGGGGGAAAGAGGTTGCGCTTTTAGGCCCTCTATCAAATGAATTCCAGTTGGTCAGACTTCTCGGAAAATCTGGAAAGGTGCGGTGGGCGGGAGGAAAACCCTTAGGGCTCAATAAGGAGATTTTTGTTGAGGGTAAACCCCTTTCTTCAACCATATTAGAGGAACGGGAATGATTCTCTATCTTGGAACGAGCAGTCTAGTAAAGTTCTATATACAAGAACACAACTCGGACTTGGTGAAGGCCTGGATACGGTCTGCGGAATATATCGCAACGTGCCGCATTGCCTATACTGAAGTGATAAGCGCTCTGAGTATTCGCTGCAGAAAGGGTGATCTTTCGAAAGACGATTTTGATCTCGTCGCAAATACATTCATTAAAGACTGGGAAAGCTACATTAAGGTTGATTTCGATGATCTCGAAGCAGGGAACTTGGCTATGAAATATGATCTGTCCCGCCTGAGCGCTATGCATTTGTCAGCTGCGCGGTTGCTTGCGAGAGAGTATAGGAAATATAAAACCGCATCTTTCTCAGAATCAAACGGGAGACCGGAAACTGCCGTATTCTTCTCTTCTGCTGATCCTTTACTTTGTCAGGCTGCCCTGAACGAAGGGCTAACAGTGCTCTCCCTCAGATAGTCAAAAGATTAAGGAGGTTTACGATGTCCGATTTTTACCAGACCGGAGTTGTAGCCACTTTTCATCGGCTTGCCGCTGACCATCAAACGAACATTGAAGCCAAGCTTGAGCAATATGCAGAGGAACGCCCCATTGCTTTAGTGTTGCCATCATTATACAGCGAGCTTCAGGGTCAGGCTCTCCGTGGTATTGTTGAGGAGCTGAAAAAGGTTTCCTACATAAAGGAGGTTGTTGTTACGCTTGGGCCGGCTTCAGAAAGGGAGTTCAATGAGGCAAAGTCATTTTTTTCAGTGCTGCCTCAAAAAACACGGGTGATCTGGAACAATGGAAAGCGAATAAAAAAAATCTATAAATCAATAGAATCTGAGGACCTGCCCACCGGATTCGAAGGAAAAGGAAGATCGGCCTGGATGGCATACGGATATATTTTGTCGCAACATCAGTTTAGCGCCATCGCCCTTCATGACTGCGACATTGTCACGTACGATAAAGACTTGCTAACCCGCCTCTGTTACCCTGTTACAAACCCAAGTATGGACTATGATTTCTGCAAGGGCTTCTACACACGGGTGACCGATAAGATGCACGGGAGGGCTACAAGGCTTCTTGTAACCCCTCTTATCAGGGCTCTCCAAAAAATTCTTGGCTACCACCCGTTCCTGGTCTTTTTTGACAGCTTCCGGTATATCCTTGCCGGTGAGTTTTCTATGGATGTTAACCTTGCAAGGATCAACAGGATTCCCGGGGACTGGGGCCTGGAAGTGGGAACGCTCGCCGAAGTTTACAGGAATACTTCCATAAGCAGGGTTTGTCAGGTTGATATTGCGAACAATTACGAGCATAAACACCAGGCTCTTTCGCCTGAAGACGCTTCGAAAGGCCTTCATAAAATGTCTGTTGATATCTGTAAATCAATTTTTCGAACCCTTGCATCAGAGGGTATTATCTTCTCCGATGGGTTTTTTAAGACTCTGATGGCAACATATGTAAGGACTGCCCAGGATATGCTGAAACGATATGAAGATGACGCTTCGGTCAATGGACTGCTATTTGACCGCCACGAGGAGAGCCTTGCAGTTGAAACGTTTACCCAGGGATTGAAAAAAGCCTCAGAACTCATCGTGAAGGACCCTCTTGGCGTTCCACTCATAGCAAGCTGGGATAGAGTGATCGCTGCAATACCCGGAATACTCGATACAATACGGCATGCAGTCGAAGCAGACAACGATTAAGGAATAATGTCACATATATAAAGAGGAATAATGGGAATATTTGGCGCTATGCGCAGGAGAACACAGCTTTTGTCCTGCAGAATAGTCTTCGACTCATTTAATCGTTTAGGTGTTTCTGTTGAGGTACGCGAACCGTCCATTTCGCCCGATGAATACTGCAGGTTATGGGCAAACTACCACGTGAACGTCCTCGATAGTCTTAGATACCCGACAAGCGTTGACGCCCTTCTGGCGTCGGCAGTAATTAAAAAAGTCACTGATAGACGGTTTTCCTCAGGTACTGACTGTTTTGCTCGAGCCGGCTTATCGGAAGTAGTTGAATATACGGAGGACTCACTCGTTGGGTTTCCTGATATGATAGGAAGATATTATGCGAGGGGACAGCGGCGTTTTTTCATCATCGACTTGCCTCTTGATGTCACAGCAAAACATCTTATTTATGGGAGTGTAGGGCTTCTCCAGTTTTGCCTGAACCGCTGTAGGACAGATCAAAATGAACTTGATTTTGCTCATAAAATGGCTAGGAAAATACTTTTTCTGTTAGCCCCCGATTCGGGTTATGATTCGAGTGACCTTGCACAAATTCCCGATGCTGCATACAGTCTGGCAAAACGTTCCTGAGGCTACCAAATCCCAGTAATCGCTGGAGGAAGAGATGAAAACAGTACTCACAATAATTATTACAGTTCTTGGTGTAGGCATACTGGGGTACATTCTTGGACCAATGCTCATCCAGCGCGAGATTACACCGCTGAAGAGCGAGTTGATTCAGTTACAGGGCAGACTTAAGGCTGCAGAAGACTTTATCAAAGCCGAAGAGGAGGCAAAACATCAAACGGGCCTTAAGGTCGACACCAGACTTCCTGATGTTGTGAAGGCCGTGAACAGACTTGCTGTTGGACAAAAAAGCATTGAAGACGTGATACAGGTACGCTTCGCAGACTTTGATGCAAGGCTGGCGGAGATGAAAGCCGCGACGGAAGGCGGGTTAAATAAGCTTGCCTTGCAGGCAGAAGAAACAACAAAAAAGACTAACCAGCGCTTTCACGACAACATCCTGCATGCCAGGATCGAAGATGCAAGGATCAGGCTCGTCAAGGTAAAGGCGGAGCTGTTAGCGAAGAACATTGGAACTGCAAAAGGAGAGCTGGACCTCCTTACTCAAACTCTTGATGAAGCGAAAAATATGGCCGGAGACGACAGTGGTAAAAAAACATCTTTTGCGAGACTTCAAGGGATGGTAAAAGAGATAAAGGCAGAGTTGGATACAAATCTCGTTGCAGCAACAGACCGCATCGATCTCCTGTGGCATGAGCTGGCAAAATTTTCACTCGAAAAGTGATTTTTTGCCGGAAGAAGGAGATGTACTCGAGAGAGGATAAAATGGACGAAATAAAGCCTTTTGAATTTATGGAATGTGTAACAATCCTCAAGGCTACTGGAAAGAAAGCTCGTAATATCCATGAGCTGAGAACATTAATAGCCCTTATAAGTGATGAAAGTCTGTTCCATCATACCTATCAGTATTTTTTGAAGGGGCACATTCTTGAATATACCAATGATTTTGCCCATTGGGTTGCAGAAAGCCTTGAAGAAAGGGCGCTTTCCGAACGCCTCTCTAACGTCGATCCCTTTGCTTTCAAAGATATTCCCAGTCTCAGACAGGGACTTCTCGAAGAAATAGATGACTTCATGGAACAGTTCCCGGAACCGCGAGACGCTCTGCCTGGAGATGAATTCTATTTCAACGAGACAGTTACCATTATCTTTCCTGTGGGCATACAGGCGAAAAACCTTGCTGAGTTTTTGCTGGCTATACGATACGTTGACCCGGCTTGTGTCTATTACCATTTTTACGAGGCACGAATACGTCACGGCAATGATGATTTTTCTGCCTGGATTGAAGAGGTGTTGGGCAACCCGGAGCTTGCCAGGTCTATCCGGGCCATCGATCCCTTTATGCATAACATTGAAGGGATACGGATGCACATTGTGGATGCTGTCGAAAACAATGTGAGGCATGCCATGGAGGTGATAACGCCATGATCAGTCAGTATTCAGGGATATCTCCAAAAGGAGACCTTATCCTCCTTAAGAGGCTTGGTGACAAGATGGCGGGAAAATCTTTCCTCCATATCAATTCAACAAAAGCAGGGGGAGGTGTAGCCGAGATACTGCACCGTATGATGCCGATTCTCGAGGAGCTTGGCATACAAGCCCGATGGGAAGTAATTGAGGGAGATGAGCAATTTTTTGACATTACCAAAAAGATTCACAATGCACTGCAGGGCAATCGGGAAATTATTACCAAAAAGATGTGGCAGCACCATTTTGATATAAACAAGAAAAACTTGGAAGCGATACGGCTTGATGATGTTGATGCGGTCCTGATTCACGATCCGCAACCTGCACCGTTAATTACCTTCAAAAAATCAGGCAAATGGATTTGGCGTTGCCACATTGATGTATCAAACCCAATGAAAGAAGTTTGCGACCATTTATTTCAGTACTGCGGAAAATATGATGCCGCAATCTTTTCTGTTGCGAGGTTTACAAAATCAATGGGGATTGATGAGTATATCATCCCTCCCTCTATTGACCCCATGAGCGATAAGAACAGGGAACTAACCAAAGAGGAGATAAACGAAACAGCTGAAAAATTAAATTTACCACAGGATAGGCCCATCATCCTGCAAGTATCACGCTTCGACAAGTTCAAGGATCCTACCGGGGTTATCGAGGCGTACCGGATGGTGAAGCGTTACAATGATTGTGTTTTGGTTCTTGCGGGAAGCCCTGCAACAGACGATCCCGAGGGGGCAGCAGTGCTGGCTCTGGTAAAGGAATTTGCTCGTTCAGATCCCGATATCCATATTTTGCTGCTGCCCCCCTTCAGCGACAAGGACATCAACGCCCTCCAGAGGATGTCGACCATAGTCTTACAGAAGTCACTCAAAGAGGGTTTTGGTTTAACCGTCGCAGAGGCTATGTGGAAAGGTAAGCCGGTCATCGGAGGGGCTGTTGGCGGCATACCGTTACAGATTATCCATGGAGTCACCGGTTTTCTCGTCCATTCTATAGAAGGGGCTGCGTTTAGAATCCGGCAGTTTCTGAATAATCCTGAGATGGCAAAAAGGATGGGCGAGAAAGGAAAAGACCATATACGGCAATATTTTCTTATCACCAGGCAGATACGGGACTATCTATCCATCTGGTATGCACTTGAAAGTGGAGAGAAAGGAACATCAGGTTTAAGGATATGAAGATTACCATCCGTCTTATCGTTTCTCTTGTCCTCGTTGTGGCGTTGGCGGTCTTTGCCTTTTCCCTTTATCAGGTGAACTATGAGAAGAATCGTCTTGTGCGTGACCTTGAGCGACGGTCCATAATCCTCGCAGAAAGCCTGCAGGAATCTATTGCACCACTCATCCAATCGAATGTAACTATAAAATTGAACCGTATTGTTGAAAGATTCGGAAATCGTGAACGGCTAAAGGGAATAGCGGTATTTGACAAGCAGGGAATTGCCCTCACGTTAACTGCCCATCTGAGCGCCAAAATTACGCAGCCTTTCCCGCAAGCAGTAAACTCGGTGGCTGAGAACCGATCGATAGGAAGTTTTACGACTATCGGTGAGCGGAAGATGTATGTCTATACGATTCCGATTTATGGTGAAGACGCTGAAATAGCAGGGGCGCTGACGATGTTCAACGATACGTCCTATATTGATACTCGTCTTCATGAAATATGGAAGGACAATCTGCTTCGTTTTTTCACCCTCTCGTTCCTTGTTGTACTCAGTACTATACTGGTGGTCAGATGGAGCATCACGGGGCCGATAGCGCGCCTCGCAGAGTGGATGAGAGACCTCAGAACCTCAAAAGAGGAAAGAGAAAACCCCATAGTGCCAATACGGGGCGATATATTAGCACCGCTTATTTCTGAAGTGACCCAGCTTGCGAAAAGCCTGTCCATGGCCCATGCGAAGGCAGAAGAAGAGGTAAGATCACACTCAAAGTCAGATTTGTTGTGGACACCAAGCAGCTTAAGGGAATATATGAAGGCGGAACTGGAGGACAGAAAGCTGTTTGTCGTTTCCAACAGAGAACCGTACATGCACGTTAAAAAGGGGCGGATTACAAAATGCATTGTACCAGCCGGCGGCCTGGTAACTGCCCTTGATCCGGTTATGAGAATTTGCGATGGTATATGGCTGGCTCATGGAAGCGGAGATGTTGACCGCGAATTCGTCGATGTTCACAACAAGGTGCGCGTTCCTCCAGAAGAACCTTCCTATACCCTGAAGCGTGTATGGCTTACCAAGGAGCAGGAAGACGGATACTACTATGGTTTTTCTAATGAAGGCATTTGGCCCTTATGTCATATCACCCACACACGCCCGATCTTTCGTCTTGAAGATTGGGTTTGTTATCAGAAGGTAAATGAGCTCTTTGCAGAAGCACTTATTGAAGAGATCGCCAATGAGGAATCTCCTCTGGTATTGATACAGGACTATCACCTTGCCCTTCTTCCTCTTTTGGTGAAGGAAAGACGACCTGATGCAAGGGTGGCACTTTTCTGGCATATTCCCTGGCCGAACCCTGAATCCTTCGGAATCTGTCCCTGGCGTCAGGAGATTCTTATCGGAATGCTTGGGGCAGATCTTTTAAGCTTTCATATTCAGTTTTTTTGCAACAACTTTTTAGACACAGTGGATAGATTTCTCGAATCCCAGATCGACTGGGAGCAGTTTTCCGTGAAACGAAGCGGACACACAACGCTGGTAAAGCCATTCCCAATAAGCGTCAGCTATGATCAAAAACATGAACTGAACGCTACAGGCGATGACAATACATCGATACGCGAGTGCATCATGAAGGAAATTGGCATTCAGGTAAAATACTTGGGCGTTGGTGTGGATCGCATTGATTACACCAAAGGCATACCTGAGCGTTTCAAGGCGATTGAGCGATTCTTAGAGAAATATCCTGAATTTGTTGAAGAGTTTACATTTGTTGAACTTGGAGCTCCAAGCCGTGATCATATCCGCAAGTATAGAGAGTTAATGGCTGAAGTTGAAGAAACTGTGGAAAAGATAAACTGGAGATATCAGACCAAGACATGGAAACCTATCGTATACCTGAAAGCTCACCACAGCCATGAGGAAATCGAACGTTACTACAGGGCGTCAGATATTTGTATGGTCACCTCGTTGCATGATGGAATGAACCTTGTGGCAAAAGAGTTTATCATTTCCCGTCACGATAATGATGGTGTCTTAATTCTCAGTCAGTTTGCAGGAGCATCGCGGGAGTTAAAAGATTCAATTATTATAAATCCTTATGATATAGAGGAAATGGCCGATGCAATCAAGTTTGCGCTCACGCTTGGTCCATCAGAGAGGAGAGAGCGGATGCAGAGAATGCGCAATGTGGTAAAGGAACATAATATCTATCGGTGGGCAGGAAAACTGATCGCCGAATTGTCTCGGGTCCGTTTGACATGTGAATAACAAAACAACAACCTTCTGAAGAGGGGAATTGTGGAGTCTCAATATTTTTTCGAAAATAGTCACCGAAAGATAGGTGGCAGTTTCCAGGGGCTTTTCCTGTTTCTTGATTTTGATGGCACCCTGGTTCCCATACGGGACAATCCTGCACAGTGTTTTCTATCCCCGAAAACGAAGAGTCAATTGGAGGCAATTTCACTGTCCGAAAAAGTCTCGATAGCAATATTGAGCGGCAGAAGCCTGAACGATATTAAAAAAAGAGTGAACATACAAGGCATTTATTATGGAGGAAGCCACGGTTTAGAAATTTCCGGACCGGATCTTACATATCTCCACCCCGATGCCCTTCGCGGAAAACGAGTTATAAATAGAATTTTGAAACAAATTGAAAAAAGAATTTGTGGCATACGAGGAGCAGTCATAGAGAAAAAGAAGTTTGGTTTTTCACTTCATTACCGATCTGCTGACAAGGAAGAAAAAGCACTAGCAAAAAAGATCTTTTATGAAATTATTTCCGATAGCCTGGACCACCAAACCTTTTCTGTATTGCGAGGGAAAAAGGTGCTTGAACTGGTCCCCGGCGTTAAATGGGACAAAGGTAGGGCAGCCCTATTACTCTTAGAGAACCAAAAAAAAGACTTTCTGCCTGTATATGTGGGAGATGACGTGACCGATGAAACAGCCTTTCACGCTTTACAGGCACAGGGAGTAACCATACGGGTGGGAAGGTCAAAACGAACTGAAGCAAAGTATTATCTTAAAGGGCAATGGGAAATGACGAATCTTTTGGAATATATATGTAACCTCATACGATAAGGAAGCGGGCGATGGAAAGCGTAATTCGGCAGGACAACATTGAAGACTGTATAAAATCTATAAACAATGCCGATATCCTTGTTGGAATTCCGAGCTACAACAATGCCAAAACAATCGGACATGTTGTACGGGCTGTACAGGGGGGATTTGCGAAGTACTTTCCTGAAAAGAAGACTGTCCTTGTCAATTCGGATGGTGGATCTACCGACGGAACGATGGATGTTGTGCAGGATGCAACGATCGACAGTCTTCAGTCGATACTTCTATCGCACAAGGTAAACCCTTTTGTAAAGATTACGACTCCCTATCGTGGAATTCCAGGGAAAGGAAGTGCTTTCAGGAGAATCTTCGAGATAGCAGATTCTTTGCAGGTAAAGGCGTGTGCGGTGGTTGATTCTGATTTGCGGAGCATTACCCCCGAGTGGATAGAGCTTCTCATCAAACCCGTTCTTGAAGGCGGGTTTGATTACGTGGCACCACTCTATCAGAGACATAAATACGATGGGACCATTACAAACAGTATTATTTACCCTTTAACGCGCGCTCTCTATGGAAAGCGTGTGCGGCAGCCCATAGGCGGCGATTTTGGGTTTTCTGGACGACTGGCAAAATTCTATTTGTCGGAAAACGTCTGGGAAACGGATGTTGCCCGGTATGGCATAGACATATGGATGACGACCACGGCTATTGCAAATAATTTTAAGGTATGTCAGTCCTATCTGGGGGCAAAAATCCACGATCCCAAAGATCCAGGAGCAGACTTGAGTGCCATGCTCTACCAGGTGGTGGGGTCAGCATTCGATCTCATGGAAACCTACTCAGACATTTGGAAGAACATTAAAGGATCTGAACCAGTACCTACTTTTGGTTTTCGTTATGATGTTGGGCTCGAACCTGTATCAGTGAACATTGAACGAATGATTGACAGATTTTGTCTTGGCGTACAGGAACTTGGTTTTGTTTGGAAGGATGTCCTTCCAGGAAGCCTCTTTGATTTTTTCAGGGATCTAACCGCTGTCTCCCTGGAGAATTATGCAATACCCGATGAGGCCTGGGTTGACACGATCTACTGCTTCACGATAGCGGCCCATAAAAAGACTCTCAACAGAGAGCATCTGTTGAGATCTTTAACGCCTTTGTATATTGGGAGAGTAGCATCGTTTATTATGGAAACCAAGGATAGTACCGCCAGTGAAGTTGAGCACAAGATAGAGACATTGTGCACGGTGTTTGAAAACAAGAAAAAAGCTCTTCTCAATGATTGGGGCTGGAAGGGGGTAGAGGAATGAATATTATTGAAAGGATTATGGTGGAACCTTTCGAGAGATTTTACGAGAAGCTTCTTGTTTTTCTCCCAAATCTTATCACATCGCTTATACTTCTTGTGATAGGCGTTTTGTTGGGGATTTTTGTAAAGTGGATTTTTCATCGTATTTTTCGAACCATGAACCTTGATGTTTTATCACAAAGGTCAGGAATGAGGGATGCTCTCTCGCGAAGCGGATTCAGGGAACCTCTCTCGATAATCCTTTCCAGGATTTTAAAATGGTTAACCATAATTACATTCATTATCGTAGCCATGCAGAACCTGAGTATACCGACAGTCGAGCACCTGATAGACAGGATGTTTCTCTATCTGCCAAACATTTTTATTGCTGCCCTCATTCTCATTCTCGGGTATATCCTCGGTAATTTTTTTGGAAGAGCTGCCATTATTGCATCGGTAAATGCAGGAATAACGAGAGCAGGCTTCATAGGAAAGGCGATCAAAGCTACGGTATTTCTTCTTTCGTGCACTATGGCGCTGGAGCAGCTCGGAATAGGAAAGGAAACCATTATCATTGCCTTTGCCATCGTCTTTGGTGGCGTTGTGTTCGCTTTTTCTATAGCCTTTGGGTTTGGAGGAAAAGATATTGCAAAGAATTATCTCCGCAAGAAGATGAAGGAGCCAGAAGGCGGAGATGATGAAATAGACCACCTTTAACGATTGTTGATGTTAATCTTCATACACCGAATTGGTGGATGATTTGTATTAGACGATATACGGAGGAATACTATGAAGGTTAAAGAGTTACTAAACCGTCTTGCAAAGAAGAGCGAAGAACCATGCCTCTCACTTTATATGCCTACCCATCAGGTTACAGCCAGAAAACCAAAGGACAGGATTCTTTTTAAAAATCTATTAAAGGAAGCTCAGGAATATCTTGTTGTCCGTGGCATGCGCCCAGCTGAGGCAAAGAATTTCTTAACGCCGGCCTTTAAACTGCTCAAAGACATATTGTTCTGGGAATACCAGGGAAATGGGCTGGCCCTTTATCTCTCTCCCAATTTTTTTGAATATTTCATCTCACCTTTGAGTTTTGATCAAAAGGTATCAGTATCCCACAGATTCTATTTGAAAGCTCTTCTGCCTGTACTATACAGGGGGGAACACTTTTTTCTGCTGGCACTCAGCAAGAAGGAAGCAAAACTTTTCAGGCTTACCCGGAGCATGATAATGGACGTCCTTTTAGAAGATTTGCCGGAGAATTCATCTCGTCGGCCAACAAGAAGACAGCTTCAGTTTCACACCGGGACCCAACAGGGTGTAGGTAAACGGGCAGCGCTTTTCCATGGTCATGGAGCCGGCACTGAGGAGGAAAAGGCTGGTCTCATTCAGTATTGCCGTCAGGTAGACGGCGCTGTAAGCAGCGTGCTGAATGACGAGAAAGCGCCAATGATGATAGCTGGTTTGGACTATCTTGTTTCTGTCTACCGACAGATTAATACCTACCCGTATCTCGTTGAAGATTCTATACAGGGTAATCCATTTTCTTATTCGAGAGATGATCTCCATCGTACAGCAAAAACAGTCATGGAACCGCACCTCATGAGGTGGAGAGAAGAAGCACTTTTGCGATTCAAGAGAGGTTCCGAGGAGGGCAGGGTGTGTATGGATGTGGCACCCCTCCTTCAGGCAGCCAAGGAGGGTAGTATTGAGATGCTCCTTGTCTCTTTGGGCGCCGATTTGTTTGCGCGCCATGATATGGAGTCAGGCAGGGTTGACCTACACTCTCAGTATCAGGAAGGAGATGTGGACGTCCTTGATGAAGCTATTGTCAGAACGATCTTAACTGGTGGTGAAGTTTTTGGTATTGAAGAAAATGAAATGCCAGCACATCTTCCGTTAGTTGCCTTACTGAGGGACGAGGGGAGCTCTGTTGTCTCATATGCGTAAATTTGGAGAGCGTGAGGAAAGACGTTATATTAAGCTACAGGAGGGATAGATGGATTTTTCAGATTTGATGAGGGAAATTTATTCTGTTGAATTGTTAAAAAGCGGATTTCATATAGCAGTTGTAATTGTTTTGGGGTGGATTGCCTTAAAAATGGCAAAAAGGGTTTCACATGGTCTGGTCCGGTTCGTTACAAGGCAAAAAGAAGACGAGGAATTTCAGAAACGTACTAAAACACTTGGAGAAGTTATAAGGTATGTCATTGTCCTGATCATTTTTGCTGTAACAACCATGACCATTTTGAAGGAATTGGGGATAGACATTGGCCCTATCCTTGCGGCTGCAGGAATAGCCGGGCTGGCAATCGGTTTTGGGGCTCAAAGCCTCGTAAAGGATGTTATAAGCGGTTTTTTTATTCTCTTGGAAGATCAGATCCGGGTTGGTGATGTCGTGAAGATTTCTGAGAAGGGAGGCCTTGTAGAGAAGGTGGGACTGAGAACCACCGTGCTCCGCGACCTTCATGGAAATGTTCATTATGTGCCGAACGGGAGTATTGCCGTGGTTACCAACATGACGAAAGAGTATTCCCGGTATGTTTTCGATATTGGCGTTGCCTACCGTGAGGATGTTGATGAGGTTATAGAGGTCATACGGGGAATCGACGAGGAAATGCGAAATGATCCTGCATTCAAAGATGATATCCTTGAGCCAATTGAGATCATGGGGCTGGATCAGTTTGCAAATTCGGCAATTATTATCAAGGCCCGTACGACAACGATGCCAATGAAACAGTGGCGTGTAGGCCGGGAGTTTAATCGCAGAATTAAGAAAAAATTCGATGAGCGTAACATTGAGATCCCTTTCCCTCACGTAACGTTGTACATGGGGGAGGGGAAAGACGGCAAATCGCCACCCCTTCGTGTCATTAAGGATGAGTGATGAACATACACGATTATATTCGCAGAAAAGATGGAGAAACGGTAGAAAGGTAAGGAGGAAAAAAGGCTATGGACAGGGGGTTTTTTCGTGGCGCGTGGAAGATTGCTGTCATTATGGGAATTCCAATACGGATACATTTTTCGTGGCTGATTGTCTTTGGTCTCATAACATGGTCATTGTCAACATTTTACTTTCCCCAGGCTGCTCCTGACCTACCCATAGCATCATACTGGATGAAGGGGGTGCTGGCAGCCTTGTTACTGTTTGCTTCTGTGGCATTTCATGAGCTTTCCCACTCTTTTGTGGCCAAGCGATATGCGATATCTATCGAAAGCATAACCCTTTTTGTCTTTGGCGGTGTTGCTCAGATGAAAGGAGAGCCACCTCATCCGAAGGCCGAATTTTGGATTGCCCTTGCCGGCCCCTTGTCGAGCATATTTCTCAGCGGTCTTTTTTTCATGATTTCAGGTATCGCATCGGGTGGCGTAAAAGCTCTTTCAATCTATCTTGCCCAAATCAACCTTTTTATCAGCCTCTTCAATTTGATTCCCGGTTTTCCAATGGATGGGGGAAGAATACTAAGGTCAGCAATATGGGGAAAAACAAGGAATTTCTTCTATGCTACTCAAAAGGCGTCGGGTATTGGCCGAAAAATAGCTTTATTTTTTATTTTTATTGGAGTTTTTTCACTTTTTACCCGCTTGCCGGGTGGCTTATGGTTAATGCTCATAGGGTGGTTTCTCTACTCTGCTGCCCAGACAAGCTCTCGGCAGTCAAGTCTTCAGGAAGCCCTTTCAGGAGTAAAGGTACAAGATGTCATGGTAAAAGATATGATTGTTATGAACCCAAATGTTCAAGTGGAGGAGGCTATCAATGAATATTTTCTTCGTTATGGTTATGGAGGCTTTCCTGTGCTTGACGGGGAAAAGTTTCTGGGCATCGTAACACTGAAAGAAACTATGGCCGTTCCAAGAGAGAACTGGCCTGTTACGAGAGTATCCGACATTGTGACTCCCCATGACCCAAAGTGGGCAGTATCTCCCGAAGATTCTGTGACAAAGACACTCGAGATGATGGTGACGGAGGATAAAGGCAGACTTGCAGTGATGGATAAAGATAAAATAGTAGGTCTCATTACGAGAAACGGCGTTGCACGTTACTTACAGATCAGAAAGAATATTGTATAGATTCTTACCTTTCCTCACTTTTATAGTGTTTTTGATATATAATTTAGCGTATAAACAGGCATCAAATTAATCATCAAGCATGGAGAGGGTTGGGTATGCTCAATATATTGAAGAAATATGAAAGATTTATGATGCAAGCCCTAATGATAATGATGGCGGTTGTTCTTGGGCTAACTACTTTGGATTTTGCGTGGCTCATAATCAAGGATGTCATACAGAGCCCTTTCCTTCTTCTCAGTATCGATCAACTGCTGGAATTATTCGGTCTTTCTATGTTGGTGCTCATAGGGATTGAGCTTCTCGAAACCATAATGAAGACATACAAAACACAAGGAGATACTCACTATGAAGTAGTGCTGTCGGTGGCAATTATTGCAATTGCTCGCAAAATAATAATTCTTGATTTGAAGGAGGTTAGCAGTCTTACCTTAATCGGGATTGGCAGCATTGTCGTTGCGCTGACCGTGGGATATTTCCTTATGAAAAAAAGCCATTTTCTCAATAAAGCTGAAAAATGAAATAAAATGGGTTCTATGAGAGAGTTTTGTTTCAGTAAAAATATTCATTTTGGGGTTATCTAATGAAGAAAAAGGAAAAAAAAGAAACCTTTCCTTCAGCGAGGGAAGATGCCCAAACTGCTGAGCGATGTGTGCAATGTTCGCAGACCCTTTCACCTTCTTATCGTCTGGCGTATCGCGATGACGATTTTTTGCTCAGAGATGAACTTCGCCCTATCCGTCTTCAACTTGAATTGCTCAAACCGGAGCTGATCCTGCAAGAGCATAAGATTGAAAACACCGTTATTGTTTTTGGAAGTGCCCGTATTCCGGAACCTGCCGTTGCCCGAAAAGAACTGAAAGATGCAAAAGCAGCCTTTACACGAGAGCTTTCAAATAAAAAGCTTGAGCGCAGGGTAAAAATTATGAGCAGGGTTGTCGAAAACTCGAAATACTACAGGGAGGCAAGGAAGTTTGCCCACCTTATTTCTCAATCGGCAAAAACCTCTGAGAACTGCAATTTTGTCATTGTGACCGGTGGCGGTCCAGGCATTATGGAAGCGGCAAACCGAGGTGCTCATGACACAGGAGCCGAAAGTATCGGTTTAAATATCGTTCTCCCTTTTGAACAGAGACCCAATGAATACATAACTCCGGAATTATGCTTTCAATTTCATTACTTCGCAATTCGAAAAATGCACTTCCTCATGCGGGCAAGGGCACTTGTTGTATTTCCCGGAGGCTATGGAACGCTTGATGAACTTTTTGAGACGCTGACCCTCATACAGACAAAAAAAATAAAGCCTATCCCAGTTCTTATCTTTGGGAGAGAATTTTGGGAAAGAATTATCAACTTTAAAGCCCTTGTTGAGGAAGGTACCATCTCTCCCGAGGACCTTGATCTTTTCCGATATGTTGATACTGCTGAAGAGGCCTATGAAGTAATTATAGAAACTTTAAATAACAGCAATTAATTACAGAATAAGGGATTTCTTCCGCTATTTCAACATATCCACGTTGAAGTCTTTGAAGAGAGCGGCAAAGGAGTGTTGATCATGAAATGGTATCAAATGGAAATTACGAGTGTATTTTCGGAATTAAAAAGCCGTCCTGAAGGGCTTACTATCTCGGAAGTCGAGGAACGGCGAGCACAACATGGACTCAATAGACTGCCGGAGGAGGAAGGCCTGAGCCCTATCCAGGTCCTGCTTCATCAGTTTAAAAGTCCTCTTATTTATATCCTCATCGTTGCTGCTGTTGTGACGGCCCTTCTCGAGGAATACATCGACACAGGAGTTATTGCTGCAGTGGTGATCCTCAATGCAATTGTAGGATTTATCCAGGAGTACAAGGCAGAGACGAGCGTGAGGGCGCTCAAGAATATGGTTGTTGCAAAAGCACAGGTCATCAGAGATGGAGCAAAGATGGAAATTCCGAGTGAGGAGCTTGTCCCAGGCGACATCGTGACGCTTGCATCGGGAGCGAAAGTTCCTGCAGATCTCCGGCTTTTTGAGGTGAATGAACTGAGGGCCGAAGAGGCTGCCTTAACGGGAGAATCTGTCCCTGTAGAAAAGACGGTGAAACAAATCACGGAAGAAAACCTTACGCCGGGAGACCAGATCAATATGGCCTTCATGGGGACAGTTATCGTAAACGGTCGTGCAAAGGGAATTGTTGTGGAGACAGGGTCAAGAACGGTAATTGGACATATTGCCCGCGATGTGAGGGGGTTAGAGGTAACGGAAACCCCCCTCCAGCGGAAGATTGTAAAGTTCGCCCAGTTTATCGGTCTCCTTGTATTGGCGAGTGCAGCTGCAATAGTCGCGCTGGGAATCTTTCTTGGCATGACCTTGACTGATGTATTTATCACTGCAGTTGCCGCAGCAGTAGCAACGGTACCGGAAGGCCTTCCCATTGTTGTAACGGTGACCATGGCCATAGGCATTACCCGCATGGCAAGAAGAAACGCAATTATACGAAAACTTCCTGCCGTCGAGACCCTGGGAAGCACAACGATAATCTGTTCTGATAAAACAGGTACCCTGACAAAAAATGAAATGACTGTGAAGGCGATCTATGATGGACAGCATGGTTTTGAAGTTACCGGCAGCGGATACGATCCCGAAGGCGAGATACTCCATGACTGGGATCAGGCAGATGAGGAATCACTGAAAAAGCTGCATACGGTGCTCAGGATTGGGCTGCTCTGCAATGAATCGAGGATAATTGAGGAAGATGGACAGGTTGGTATTGATGGGGATCCAACGGAAGGAGCGCTCATTATTTCAGCTGTAAAGGGAGGACTTAGCCTGGAAGATGAAAAAAAGGATTATCCCCAGGTAGGGATTATCCCCTTCGAGTCTGAAAGGGGTTTCATGGCGACGCTCCACAGGCAGGAAGACGGCATGGTAATCTTCCTCAAGGGGGCACCGGAAAAAGTTCTTGATATGTGCCAGACGCTTCCTTCAGGTGAAGCCCTTGACCGAGAGAGGGTTGTCAAGACCGGGGAACGTTTTGCAGAGGACGGCCTAAGGGTTCTTGCCATGGCTTATAAAAGAATTGACAATAACCTGCTGCCAGAGCAATTCAATCATGACCACCTTGGGAACGACCTCGTTTTTGCAGGTCTCCAGGGTATGATAGACCCCCCGAGACAAGAGGCCATAGAGGCGATACAGGGATGCAAAAAGGCAGGTATACGGGTTGCCATGATAACCGGCGATCACGCCGTAACAGCCTCGGCAATTGGCAGGATAATGGGTCTTGAAAAGAATAAGGAACCTGCCATCACAGGAAAGGAGCTGGAAGAAATGAGCGACGAGGACCTATTTTCAAAGGTCCAGAAGACATCTGTCTATGCACGGGTATCACCTCAGCATAAACTGAGGATTGTACAACAATACATGAGCCATGGAGAAGTCGTGGCAGTTACCGGCGATGGTGTCAATGACGCTCCGGCCCTGAAGGCAGCGCACATAGGTGCTGCAATGGGAAAGACAGGTACCGATGTGGCTCGCGAAGCTGCAGATATGGTTATCACTGACGATAATTTTGCCTCCATTTTCCATGCTGTTGAAGAGGGAAGGATAGTTTTCGACAATATCCGCAAGGTTACGATGTTTCTCATCCCCACGGGATTTGCAGCAATCATTTCCATTCTTGTGTCCATGATCCTTGAAATACCGATACCCTTTGTGGCAGCCCAGTTGCTTTGGATCAACCTTGTAACGAACGGTCTGCAGGACGTTGCTCTCGCCTTTGAGCCGGGTGAAAAAGACATTATAAAAAGAAAACCGAGAAATCCCAAAGAGGGTATCATGTCAAGGCTTATGATCGAACGAAGCATCATCGTGGGTACTATTATTTCCGTCGGGGTTATTTTTATATACAAAGCTGCTCTGGATAATGGCTATTCCTTGGAATACGCCCGCACTATGGCAATGACAACCATGGTCCTCTCCCAATTTTTTCAGGCCTGGAATTCTCGATCTGAAACCCAATCTGTCTTTCGGGTCAGCCTTTTGAGTAATCCTTTTCTTTTTTACAGCATGGTTGCTGCATTTATTGCCCAGGTGGCTGTTATATACATCCCAGGCCTCCAATGGGTTTTTCGCACTGTCCCTCTTTCAGGAGAAGATTGGGTAAAGGCTACCCTTATAGCCGTTTCTGTAGTCATTGGCGTAGAGATTGATAAGGAGATCAGAAGGAGGAGTAAGAGTTCGAAAATTACTGTCGAATAATCTTGATTCAGCAGAAGGTGCAGGTTTCAACTTGATAGAATATTTGGATGATGGAAGGTTTGGAATGAGGATTTATTGACACTAGGTCTTGAAAAATGGTGGATTATCAGAGGCGATTTAAAAGAGGCCGCCCCCTCGTTTGAACAGAATGAAACGAAATGATCAATCTATGGAGGTTTTACAATGATCGACAAACCAAGTGAGAAGGAAGAAGAATACTTTGCGAGACTGGAATATGAGAAAAAGAAAAAACTTGAGCATGAAAAACACCTGAAGCTTGCAGAAGCGGAGAAGAAAAAACTCAAAGAAATGCACTTTATGAGATGCCCCAAGTGCGGCATGGAGTTGATTGAGATAGATTACCATCACATCAAGATCGACAAGTGCTCAGAATGCGAAGGGGTATGGCTTGATGCAGGGGAGTTTGAGTCTGTATCAAAGCTCGAAAAGAACGCCCTTGACAAGCTGTTTAGTGTATTTCGGAAATAACATGAAAGATTAAACAACAAGGTGCTCATGGAGAGATGGCACCAGATGGATTCAGGGGAGGTCTTAGGGGCCCTGCGGACGTCCGATCAGGGCCTTTCCTCGGAATCCGCCACAGCACTTCTCAAGCAGTTCGGCCCAAACCAGCTTGAGGAGAAACAAAAGAAAACCGTGATCATGATGTTCTTGGATCAATTCAAGGACTTCATGATCCTCGTGCTCATCGCTGCCGCCATCATATCCGGCGTAATCGGTGAGCTTTCTGATACTATAGCAATTGTCGTTATCGTCGTATTAAATGCCGTCATTGGTTTTGTGCAGGAATTCAGGGCCGAGAAAGCTCTTGCGGCCCTCAAGAAGATGGCTGCGCCAACTGCACATGTTGTCCGAGACGGCGTCTTAGCAAGTATCCCTTCTGAACAGGTTGTGCCCGGCGACATCGTGCTTCTTGAGGCAGGGGCGGTTGTGCCGGCAGATCTCAGACTTTTGGAAGTTCATCAGCTGAAAGTCGAGGAGGCTGCGCTCACCGGTGAATCAGTCCCTGTTGAAAAAGAAGTTGCTGCCATACCTGATGATGTGCCGATTGCAGACCGGAAGAACATGGCTTTTAAAGGCACGATAACCTCCTATGGAAGAGGAAAGGGAGTTGTTGTTGCGACCGGTATGAAGACTGAGCTCGGCAGGATTGCCACCATGCTTCAGGATGAAGAAGAGGTAAAAACGCCCCTCCAGAAAAGGCTTGCACGGTTCAGCAAGAACCTTGCTGTACTTGTCCTTTTTATATGTGCCATCGTCTTTGGCGTGGGCGTACTTCGCGGGGAGCCTGTCCTTCTTATGTTCCTAACGGCTATATCTCTTGCGGTGGCAGCTATCCCGGAAGCCCTTCCGGCCGTCGTAACAATATCTCTCGCTTTAGGGGCAAGAAAGCTGGTAAAACAAAATGCGCTTATACGAAAACTTCCTGCCGTAGAGACCCTTGGTTCAGTGACGTTCATCTGCACAGACAAGACGGGCACATTGACACAAAACAAAATGAGGGTAGAAGAAATCTACGCGGGAAACTGTGTGATGAAGAGCGAAGAACTGAGGACAAACGCCTCAGAGGGATGCGGCTGGAATAATCCATTAGAAATCCCTTTTTGCAATCTATTTCTCGGTATGGCCATCAGCAACGATGCTGTAGTCGGTGGCAACGGCACTGTTATGGGGGACCCCACGGAGACAGCGCTTTATACTTTTGCTAGGGAAAGAGGTTTCGCAAAGGAAGAAATGGTAAAGGTGTTTCCTCGGGTCAGCGAAATCCCTTTCGACTCTGAACGAAAATGCATGACCACATTTCATGAAATAACGGGGGAATGGCAGGGTTTTCAGGGTAAAAGCGATACCATGAGGGCTGTTTCATTCACGAAAGGGGCTGCAGAAATGCTTCTGGCGCGATCAAGCAGCGTTTTGACTTCTAATGGATTGCAGCCTGTAGACCATGAAGAGATCAATAGAGTGAATGAAAGAATGGCATCCGATGGCCTGAGGGTGCTTTGTGTTGCCATGAGATACTGGCCTGAACTCCCCGACAACCTGTCTCCGGAATATGTTGAAAAAGAGCTTACCATCCTTGGCCTCATAGCAATGATAGATCCGCCCCGGGAGGAGGTGAAGGATGCGGTTTCATTATGCAAAACTGCGGGCATTACCCCTGTTATGATCACCGGAGATCACCCCGTTACTGCAAGAGCCATAGCAAGACAACTCGGCATTGTGGGGGATGGAATGAAGGCGATTATTAATGGCCAAGACCTTGCGGTAATGCCTCTCGAAGAATTTGAGGAAAAGGTGGAACACCTGAGGGTCTATGCACGGGTTGCTCCGGAACAGAAGCTCAAAATCGTCAAAGCCCTGCAGGATAAGAATCAATTTGTTGCCATGACGGGTGATGGCGTCAACGATGCTCCTGCATTAAAAAGAGCTGATATCGGCATTGCAATGGGCATAACCGGTACGGATGTTTCAAAAGAAGCATCCCATATGGTACTGCTTGACGACAACTTCGCTACCATCGTGCGGGCGGTGAAGGAAGGAAGGAGGATCTTCGATAATATTCGGAAATTTATTCAATACACGATGACGAGTAACTCAGGCGAGATATGGACCATATTTCTTGCACCTTTTCTGGGGCTTCCCATTCCCCTGCTCCCCATACATATCCTCTGGATCAATTTGGTTACTGACGGCCTTCCAGGGCTTGCCCTTGCCGCCGAATCAGCGGAAAAAGGTATAATGGACAGGGCACCAAGACAACCTCGGGAAAGCATATTCGCCGGAGGTCTCGGGGTTCGGATTTTTCTTGTGGGGCTTCTCATGGGTTTTGTCTGTATCTTTACCCAGGCGTGGTCTATCAGGACAGGGGGTGTTCACTGGCAGACAATGGTTTTTACCGTGCTCTGCTTAAGCCAGATGGGGAATGTCCTTGCCCTTCGTTCCGAGAGGGAATCTCTTTTCACGCAGGGTATGCTATCGAACAAACCATTGTTTGGTGCATTTCTTCTCACCCTGGTGTTGCAGTTGGCAACGATATATATTCCAGTCCTCAATACGGTATTCAAAACACATCCCCTCTCTTTTTGGGAGCTTATGATCGCTTTTGGCCTCTCCTCAATCGTGTTCTTTGCGATGGAGACGGAGAAACTAATCAGGCGAATGCGAAACAAAAAGGCAATACCTGCCATCAGTTAAACCTTGACATGATCTTAGCCCGCGTGTCATTAATAGTATATAATGCTTGGATTCAATGACTTCTGGGTCTTTCTCGGATACATGCTTACTATTGTTTTCACACTTTTTTGTCTTGTCTACGGGTTTATCAACTGGCGGAAAGGAGTCACCGAGAAAGATGGCGATTACAGGGAAGAGATTCGTTGGGAAAAAGAAGAGATTGAGCTGATCGAGAAACTACCATAGTATGGTTTATCTCATCACATTTACCGTAATATACCTTGCTGCGACGGTCTATCTGAGCTACCTTGGCTACAGGAAGACGACTACGGTCTCAGATTACCTCCTTGCAGGCAGACAGGTTCATCCCCTCGTGATGGCTCTGAGTTATGGATCGACGTATATAAGCACATCTGCGGTCATTGGATTCGGCGGTATCAGTGCTCTCTATGGTTTCAGTCTCACGTGGCTTACCTTTCTGAATATCCTGGTCGGTGTTTGGATTGCTTTTGTTGTTTTTGGTAAACGGACACGGAAGATGGGCAAAGCCCTGGATGCCCATACCTTTCCAGAGTTGTTGGGGAGAAGGTATGAGTCACGATTCATCCAGGGGTTCTCAGGTTTCGTTATCCTTGTGTTTATGCCTGTATACACGGCGGCAGTCCTTATCGGAATTTCCAGGTTTATTGAAGTCTACATGAAAATTCCTTTTTCCACTGCATTTCTCGCTTTCCTTCTTATTACATCATGTTATGTCATTTGGGGTGGCCTGAAAGGTGTTCTGTATACTTCTGCGTTTCAGGGAATCATCATGGTAGTAGTCATGGTTGGGATCGGCATATCAACCTATTCATCTGTTGGCGGCTTGGTTGCAGGCCATACAGCGCTGTCGGGATTAACAACTTTTCTGCCTGAAAGCCTCAAAGCACTTGGGCACACTGGTTTCACATCCATGCCCGTGGGTGGTTCACCGCTGTGGTGGTACGTGATTACCACGATGATTATGGGAGTTGGCATCGGCGTTATCGGCCAACCCCAGCTCAATGTTCGTTTTATGACTATGAAATCAGACAGGGAACTGAATAGATCCATTCCATTTACAGCGTTATTCATCATTTTTACTACCGGCATTGCCTTTGCCGTGGGCGCGCTCACGAATGTGCTCTTCTATGAAAGATACGGCCAATTATCAATTCAGGCCGTACACGGTAATGTGGATAAAATTATACCTTTATACATCGATGTATTTTACTCCCAATGGTTTGTTGCCCTTTTTCTCGTAACCCTCATGGCAGCAGCCATGAGCGCCAACAGCGGGCAGTTTCATGCAATTGGCACATCTTTAAGTCGAGATATCTTTGAGCAGGCCTTGCTGAGGGGCAGATCTGTGGCAGAAACTACCATTGTTACCCGGCTCGGGATTGTTTTCAGTATTTTTGCAACCCTTATAATCGGGCTTCTCCTGCCGGAAAGTATTGTTGCTATAGCCACTGCCTTTTTTTTCAGCCTGTGCGGGGCAACCTTCATACCGGCATATCTTTTTGCCCTTTACTGGAAACGGGGTACAAAGGTTGGTGCAAAGGCAAGCATTCTGTGCGGCTTTTCTCTTTCCCTTCTCTGGATGCTTTTTGTGCATGAGCAGGAATCAAAGGCCATCGGACTGGCCAGGAATTTCTTTGGCTCTGACAGTCTTTTTGGCCATCCATGGAACATGATCGATCCACAGGTTATTGCATTACCGGTTTCGTTTATTGTTTTCTTTGTCGTTTCTCTCTTCAGCGAACCTGTAAAATCAGAAACGATAAAGAATGCATTCAGACATATTTGAAGGGCTCGGTTATAGGTCATAGGTTATGGGTTATAGGTTCCACCAATTGCCTCTCACCCATTACCTGGCACCTGGGTTCGTGAATTTCTATTGACTTTTATTGCTAAGAAATGGTAAATAAACCAAAATTTGCTGGAGGTAGATTGTGAGGAAGAACAAGTCCGCAATAAAAAGGGCAAGGCAGTCAGAAGACAGAAGATTGAGAAATTCTCATGTAAAATCGACGATGAAGACCCAGATCAAAAAGGTCACAGCTGCCTTGGAAAACAAAGACATGGAATCCATTGATGCGGTTTTGAAGAAAACCGTTTCCTATATCAATAAAGCAGCATCAAAAGGTGTAGTTCACAAAAACAACGCCGCAAGGAAAGTTTCACGGCTCTCAAAGAAGGTACATGCCTTCCTGCACGGAAAAGCATAATCTAATAATTCACAAGGATGGCCGCGGAAAATCTCCGAGCCATCCGTTCTGATAATCTCTCGTACGCAGCTCTCTTGTTATACTCTTCATAATTCGGAACATCTGCCCTATAGATTTCGCTGTCGGATAACGTCCACCTTCTGATGAAAGTCCCATTTTTTCTGTATAAGACAATATCCAGATCCATATAAATCTTTTTTTCTGCAACAATTCCCGTTTTTCCCAAGGTATTTGGCAGAGTCCTAATGTCCTTTATTGTACCTTCAAAGTATCCGTCTGTGCCAGCCCTATCAAGTCTAAAAACCCCTGTTCCCATGAGTTCCTTGGTGAATGCCTGGGAAACATACTTTGAGACATGGGGTTCATATGTGGGGTTTTTGAAGATAGGCACAGAGACGGTTGTAATCTCCCCGCCAAAAATCCCTTTATCTTTCACCAGTTCGTACCCGCAACCGCTCAATGTCGTTAATATGATGAGAAATATGAAGGTTAGCTGACCAATTTTTGTGATTCTGAATGATGCGGGCATCTTCTTGCTTATCGGTATTGATTGTTTTTGTACTCCGAACTCCGAACTCCGAACTCCGAACTTTCTCTTCATTTTCATTTCACCACTATATTTACCAGCTTATTCGGGACAACAATTGTTTTAACAACTGTTTTCCCCTCAATATGCCGCTTCACATTATCCAAAGCAAAGACACGTTCCTTCAGCTGTTCCTGGCCTATATCTCGGTCAACCTCACAGCGGTCTCTCAGTTTCCCGTTCACCTGGACAACCACAAGCACTGTGTCTTCCTCCACGTATTGTGGATTAAATCGGGGCCACTCTTTCGCTATGGTTCGAGAATCCTTCCCCAACATCTCCCATAATTCTTCAGAAATGTGTGGCACAAAAGGGAAAAGAAGGGTAATCAGCGTTTCAAAGGCTCCTCGAACGAGTTTCTTTATGTCCCCGTCTGTATGCTCTTTTTCAAGGAACTTATAGAGGCCGTTCACAAGTTCCATAATTCTGGCGATGGCAGTATTCAGATGGAACCTATCAATATCCTCGGTGACTTTCTTGATTGTCTTATGCATGAGATAGGTAAGCTGAACACTCGCGCTATCATCTGTTAATGGCTGGAAAATTGCCTCAACGTTTTTTAAGTCATCAATACGTTCCGAGATGAGCCTCCATACCCTCTGTAAGAATCTTGAACAACCCTCAACCCCCTTATCGCTCCAATCGAGGTCTTTTTCTGGAGGAGAGGCGAAAAGACAGAAAAGCCTTGCCGTGTCAGCACCATATTTTTGTATCATGTAGTCAGGATCAACAACGTTGCCCTTTGATTTGCTCATCTTGGCCCCATCTTTAATGACCATGCCCTGGGTGAGCAGGTTTTTAAATGGTTCTCTTACTGCAACCAATCCAAATTCATTGAGCACCCTGTTAAAAAACCTTGAATAGAGGAGATGGAGTACTGCATGCTCAACTCCACCAATATACTGATCGACAGGCATCCAGTAATTAACCCGCTTGCTGTCGAGAGGGCCTTCATTGTATTCGGGGCACGCGTATTTGAGGAAATACCACGAAGACTCAACAAAGGTATCCATAGTGTCCGTTTCCCTTCGTGCAGGTTTCTTGCATATTGGACACTCTACCTGATAGAAATCAGCACATTCAGCCAAAGGCGATTTTCCTACCATGGTGACCGCAAGGTCAACAGGAAGCACCACAGGGAGATCATCATATGGTACGGGAACGGTGCCGCAGGTATCGCAATAAATGATGGGTATCGGTGCGCCCCAATACCGTTGTCGGGAAATACCCCAATCACGGAGGCGGAAGTTTACTGTTCGTTTACCCAGTTTTTTTTCCTCGAGATAGTCGATGATCAACGGGATGGCCTCCCTGTTCTGTTTTCCATTAAAGGGGCCTGAATTCACCATCTTCCCGTCCCCCTCATATGCCTCTGTCATCGTTGTCGGATCGAGAGTCATCGTTTCGGGCATAATGGTGATAATGATGGGGATACCATATTCCTTTGCAAACTCGAAGTCCCTCTGGTCATGGGCTGGTACTGACATGATGGCGCCTGTTCCATACTCCATAAGGACAAAATTGCCAATATAGATAGGTACCTGTGCGCCTGTAAGGGGATTAGTGACATATCTTCCCGTAAAGGCACCTTCCTTGCTGATCGACAAATCGGCTCTGAAACTCTTATCCTGTGCCTTTGCCTTCTCAACGAAGGCAATTGCAGACTGCTCGTACGGGGTTCCTTTGGGAAGTATTGTTGCCAAGGGATGTTCAGGGGCAAGCACCATAAACGTTACCCCAAAGAGCGTATCAGGTCGTGTGGTGAATATGGTCAGCGGTGTACCATCTTCCATAGGAAAGTTTACTTCGACGCCATAACTTTTCCCAATCCAGTTTTTTTGCATATTGAGGACCCGCTCAGGCCACCCAGGCAACTTATCGCAATATTCAAAAAGCTCATCAGCGTACCGGGTAATGCCGAAAAACCACTGCGTCAGCTCTTTCTGAATAACCATTTCACCGCAGCGCCAGCAAGCACCCCCCTCAACCTGTTCATTTGCAAGCACCGTCTGGCATTTCTGGCAATAGTTCACAGGGGAGCTTTTTCTGTACACAAGCCCCTTCTCGAACATTTTGAGGAACATCCATTGCTCCCAACGGTAATAATCAACATCGCATGTTGCAATCTCCCTTTCCCAGTCATAGCTAAACCCAAGCCGTTTGAGCTGTTTCCTCATGTAATCAATGTTCTCATAGGTCCAGGTTGCCGGTTGAATGCCGCGATCAATGGCGGCATTTTCTGCAGGCATACCAAAGGCATCCCACCCCATTGGATGGAGTACATTATAACCCCGCATCCTCTTATATCGGGCTATCACATCGCCAATGGAATAGTTTCGTACATGGCCCATGTGGATCTTTCCTGATGGATAGGGAAACATTTCAAGAAGATAATACTTCTCCTTCGTTTCATCTTCTGTTGCCCTGAATAAGCGTTCCCGCTCCCAGATCTCCTGTCTTTTTTCTTCTATAACCTGCGGATCATACGATTGCATTTCCAAACCTCATTTGAACCCGTAACGCGTAACGCGGAACGAACTTTTATTTGTTGAGCATAGCCCTTATCCGAAGACGCAGGGAGTTAAGACGAATAAAACCGCCGGCATCTTTCTGATCATAAACAACATCTTTATCGAAGGTGGCAAAATCCTGTCTGTAACAGGATACGTCTGATTTACGCCCAGCCACAATGCAATTTCCTTTATAGAGTTTCATTCGTACCGTTCCTGTAACACCTACCTGGCTTTCGTCGACAAGGGCTTTGAGTATTCTCATCTCGGGAGAATACCAGAATCCGTAATAAATGAGTTCTGAAATCTTCGGTATGAGACTGTCTCGGATATGCATTACTTCTCGGTCCATGGTGATTGACTCCATAGCCCTATGGGCTGCATGGAGGATTGTGCATCCAGGGGTTTCGTAGACACCCCGTGATTTCATGCCCACAAACCTGTTTTCAACCATGTCGACCCTACCGATACCATTCCTGCCACCAACTTTATTCAGGAACAGAACGATCTTGGCGGGAGACATTGATTTTCCATCAATCCTCACAGGGATACCATTGACAAAATCAATCTCTACATAGGTTGGTTTATCAGGTGCCTTTTCCGGCGACACGGTGGTAAGGAACATGTTTTCGTTGGGCTCATTCCATGGATCCTCAAGAATACCACCTTCATAACTTATATGCATCATGTTCCTGTCCATGCTGTATGGTTTCTTTTTTGTCACAGGAACTGGGATACCGTGTTTCTTTGCGTAATCGATAAGTTCTTCACGAGAGGTAAATTCCCATTCCCTCCAGGGCGCAATAACTTGTATACCTGGTTCCATGGCATAGTATGTAAGTTCGAACCGTACCTGATCGTTTCCCTTCCCTGTAGAACCGTGACAGACTGCGTCAGCTTTTTCTTTTCGTGCGATTTCGATCTGCCTTTTTGCAATAAGGGGACGGGCAATGGAGGTGCCCATAAGATACACGCCCTCATATATCGCATTTGCCTTAATGGCAAAGAAAACAAAATCCCGCGCAAATTCTTCCCGCAAATCGTCAATGTAGACCTTGGAAGCGCCTGTTTTAATAGCTTTCTCCTTAAGTCCTTTTAACTCCTCTTCCTGTCCCACATCGGCTGCAAATGCAATAACCTCGCATTTATATTTCTCAATAAGCCACTTGACTATAATTGATGTGTCAAGTCCACCCGAATACGCAAGAACAACCTTTTTAATTTTATTACCCATGACATACCTCCGGTTTTTATAGCTCATAGCTCTCAGTTCGTAGCCCCGAAAAGGCATTTCCTTTGAGCGGGCAGCTGTCAGCTATATTTCTTCTTAACAAAGATATTTACTTGCAGCTTACAGCTATCAACTACGAGCTTTCTTTCATCAGCCATTCTAACAAGGCTTTCTGAGCATGGAGCCTGTTTTCTGCCTGAGTGAAAATAACATCGCTGAATTTTTCAAAAACATCTTCTGCAATCTCTTCGTTCCTGTATGCAGGCAAGCAATGCAGTACAATCACACTTTTATTCGCATATTTTAAGAGCTTTTTATCAACCCTGTATCCTTCGAACGCCTTCCTTCTCTTTTCCTTCTCGCTCTCCTGACCCATGCTTGCCCAAACATCAGTATTGACAACATCTGCCTCCTTTACCGCCTCGATTGGGTCGTTAGTAAGGAAAAAGCTGTTGATTTTTTGTGCTTTTTTCAGTAAGTCCCGGTCCGGTCTGTAGCCCTTTGGTGTTGCTACGGAGAGGGTAAGGCCAAAAAGGATAGCAGCTTCAATCCATGAATTGGCAACATTATTGCCATCACCGACATACGCAATTTTTGTATTCGTAATGTTTCCCTTATTTTCAAAGATTGTGAAAAGGTCTGCCAGTATTTGGCAGGGATGATACAGATCTGAAAGGCCATTAATCACTGGGATGCTTGCCCAACGGGCTAACTCATCCACATTGTTTTGCGAGTAAGTCCGGATCATAATAGCATCGGCGTAGCGACTTAAAACACGGCCAGTATCTTTGATGGGTTCACCCCTGCCGATCTGTGTCTCGCTTGCGCTTAAGTAAATGGGGTGTCCGCCAAGTTCACGCATGCCAACTTCGAATGAGACCCGTGTTCGGGTGGAGGCTTTCTCAAAGATCATAGCCAGGGTTTTATTTTTCAAAGGTTTGTGCTCTTTGCCGCTTACGCGCATTTTCTTGAGGAATGATGTCCGTTCAAGAAGGTAGGATCCCTCATCCTTGTTGATATCGAGAAGTTTTGTAAAATCTCTTTTCAAAATTTGATTCCTCTCTTAGTATATTAAATAAGTCTATCGGCTTTTGCAGCATCGTCTTTCGTGAATCTCTCGAAAACCCTGTCAGCAATCTCATGAAAAATATCTATCTCTTCTGTACCGACAATGAGGGGAGGAACAAGTCTCAAAATTGTACCTTTTGTACAATTGAGTATCACCCCTTCTTTGAGAAACTCCCGCTGAACAGCATCACCATCGAGAGAAAGTTCAATCCCCCAAATGAGCCCTTTTCCCCTTACATCAGTGATAAATGAATATTTTTTCTTCAGGGAGAGGAGGTGTTTGTGGAGGTATTTCCCCATTTCGGTGCAATTCTTTAAAATACCTTCTCCCAACATCGTGGTAAGCGTTGCATAAATGGCAGCTGCAGCCAGCGGATTTCCGCCGAAGGTTGAGGCATGTGTACCAGGTTCGAATGCCTCCATAATGGTATCTGTTCCTATGAGAGCTCCAGCAGGGAATCCATTCCCGATTGCCTTTGCAAGGGTCATAAGATCTGGCGTGATGTCAAAGTGCTCATAGGCAAAGAGTTTACCAGTCCTTCCCATGCCTGTCTGGACTTCATCTAAAATAAGCAGAATGTCTTTTTCTTTCGTAAGGGTGCGCAACAATTTGATATATTCCGTATCGGCAACGTATATCCCTCCCTCAGCCTGGATGAGTTCCAGCATGACAGCACATGTTTTCTTGGTGATGGCTTTTTGCAGTGCACCAAAATTGTTGAAAGGTACATAGGTAAACCCTTCGACAAGCGGATCAAATCCCTCCCAAAATCTTTTCTGTCCTGTTGCTGAGAGCGTACAAAGAGTTCGTCCGTGAAAAGAATTGTCCATCACAATAATCTCATAGCGTTCTTTGCCGTATTTTTTCCATGAATACCTTCGTGCAAGCTTTATTGCAGCTTCATTTGCCTCGGCGCCGCTGTTGCAAAAGAAGACCTTGTCTCCAAATGAATGATCTACAAGGACTTCTGCCGCCTTTACTTGGGGCTCCATATAAAAGAGGTTAGATATATGGAAGAGCTTTCCTGCCTGAGCAATTAATCCGTCAAGGACTTCTTTGCGGACATGCCCGAGGTTGCAGACTGCGATGCCGGCAAGAAAGTCCAAGTATCTCCTGCCGTCAAGGTCCCATATCCAGCATCCTTCACCCTTTGTCGCGACAATGGGATACCTGTTATACGTGTTCGCAATGTATTTTTTTGCCTTTTGAATGAGTGCTTCTTGCATCTCAGGCCCCTCCTGTGATTTGAGTTCCAATTCCTGAATCGGTAAAGACTTCAAGAAGAATGGCATGAGGGATTCTCCCGTCTATAATGTGTGTTTCCTCAACCCCTCCCTCTAAGGCATCAATACAACAAGCAACCTTTGGTATCATGCCACCGGAAACGGTCTTGTTCTTTATCAGGATTTCAATTTCTGACTTTTTCAAAGACGAAATAAGATTTTCTTCCTTATCAAGAACACCTTTTACGTCGGTGAGTAGTATCAGCTTTTCTGCTGATAGTGCTTTGGCAATACTTCCTGCAGCAGTATCGGCATTTATATTGTACGATTTTCCATCAACGCCGTCCGCAATGGGAGCAATAACCGGAATATATCCGTGTTTTGTTATATCCTTAATGATGGAAACATCGACACCGATAATCTCGCCAACCAGGCCGATGTCTTTGCCCTTAACTTTCTTCGCCAAAAGGAGTCTCCCGTCTTTTCCTGAGAGACCGATTGCTTTCCCCCCCATGTCATTGATGTTCTTGACAATCTCTTTGTTAACAGAGCCAGAAAGTACCATTTCAGCAATCTCGAGGGTTTTCTCATCGGTTACCCGTAGACCATCTACAAAATTGGATGGAATTTTCAAGTCTGCGAGGAGCTTATTTATCTTAGGGCCACCCCCATGAACAACAACGGGGTTGATACCAACATACTTCAGGAGAACCATATCCTTTGCGAACTCCTTTTTCAGGCTCTCCTCTTCCATGGCGGCACCACCGTATTTAACCACGAACGTGGTCCCTGAAAACCGTTTTATGTATGGTAATGCTTCAAGTAGAGTTTTTATTTTTTCGCTCATGTGTCCATCCTTCAGGTGAGTTCGGAGTAGCATGTTCGGAGTTCTGAGATTAAAGCACTTCAACTCAAACTCATAACTCAAAACTCATAACTGTGGTCTATAGTATGTATCTGCTCAGATCATCCTTCTGCAAGAATTCGCCAAGCTTTTCCCTTACGTATTCTTTCGTTATGGTTATTGTATGCTCCTTCATATCTGGTGCAGAGAAGGATATGTCATCGAGCAGTTTTTCCATGACTGTGTAAAGCCTTCGTGCACCTATGTTCTCTGTCATCTCGTTGACTTTTTGAGCGATATCAGTGATCTCTTCTATCGCATCATTGGTGAAATCAAGGTCTATGTTTTCTGTAGCAAGCAGTGCCCTGTATTGTTTGATCAACGCATTTTCCGGTTCAGTAATAATCCTGTAGAAATCATCTTTTGTCAGTGCATCGAGTTCCACGCGGATTGGGAAACGGCCCTGCAACTCCGGAATGAGGTCAGATGGTTTTGACATATGGAATGCACCTGCGGCAATAAAAAGTATGTGATCTGTCTTTACCATTCCGTACTTTGTTGTTACGGTAGTTCCTTCAACAATGGGAAGAATATCACGCTGAACCCCCTCCCGTGAGACGTCAGGGCCGTGTGTGCGATCACGGCTCGCTATCTTGTCTAGTTCATCGAGAAATATGATGCCTGATTGCTCAACGCGCTCAATGGCATCTTTCGTTACTTTGTCGGCATCGATTAACTTCTTGGATTCTTCCTGAATCAAGATCTCATATGCTTCCTTCACTTTCACTTTTCTTTTTTTTGTTTTCTTCGGAAGCATGTTGCCGAACATGTCACGAATCTGCATGTCCATCTCTTCCATACCTGCAGAAGAAAAAATCTCGATGATCGGAAGTGCCCGATCGGGAACTTCAAGCTCAACCAAAGTCTCATCAAATTTCCCTGTCCTGAAACGAGTCCTGATCTTTTCTCTCGATGCGTCTTCTATCGATTCATCCTCATTGGCAGGTGTTGCCCGGGATCTCCGTGGCATTAAAAGATCAAGTATCCGCTCTTCTGCAAGGACCTTGGCTTTTTCATTGACCCGTTCGTGTTCTTCTTTCCTTACCATATTCACCGAAAGCTCTGTAAGATCCCGTATCATGGATTCCACATCGCGTCCGACATAGCCGACCTCTGTAAACTTTGTCGCCTCAATCTTGAGAAAGGGTGCATTTGCAAGTTTGGCAAGGCGTCGAGCAATCTCTGTTTTCCCAACACCGGTGGGACCAATCATAATAATATTCTTTGGCGCTATCTCGTCCCTCAGTTCTTTTGGGACCATCTGCCGTCTCCATCGATTCCTCAATGCAATGGAAACTGCTTTCTTCGCCTTATTCTGACCGATGATAAACCGGTTCAGCTCATCCATAATTTCTCTCGGAGTCAGTGTCTTCATCTTATAGCTCCTCAATGACAATACGATCATTTGTGTAAATGCAAATCTCCGAGGCTATGCGCATGGATTCCATTACAATATCATTAGGTGACAGGTTGGTATGCTTCACCAGGGCTTTTGCAGCGGCCTGGGCATATGTACCGCCAGAACCAATGGCGGCAATGCCATCGTCTGGTTCAACCACATCACCTGTGCCGGACAGAATGAGGGTATGTTCTGCATCTGCCACAATGAGAAGTGCTTCAAGCCTCCTGAGCATTCGGTCTGTCCTCCAATCCTTGGCGAGTTCCACGGAGGCTCGCATAATATTCCCATTGTACTGTTCGAGTTTCTTTTCAAACCTTTCAAAGAGAGTAAAAGCGTCAGCCGTTGCGCCCGCAAATCCTGCCAGGCACCGATCCTGGTAAAGCTTCCTTACCTTTTTCGCCGTGTGCTTCATAACTGTTGATCCGATGGTTACCTGACCATCTCCTGCAATAGCAACGCTTCCTTTATGCCGAACGCATAATACTGTTGTGGCTTCCATTTTTTTACCTTCTCGGATGGGATTTGTCATATATCTCCATCAGCTTATCCATGGAGATATGGGTATATTTTTGGGTAGTGGAAAGTTTCGAGTGACCAAGAAGCTCCTGAATACTCCTCAGATCAGCGCCGCTGTCGAGCATGTGGGTTGCAAATGAGTGCCGGATGCCGTGAAGGGCAAGATCCTTGAAGAGATGGGCTTTCAGTTGATGTTTCTTCATGATTTTCAGCAATCCACGATAAGAAAGTCTTCCTCCAGATGCGTTCACAAAAAGAGGGCTTTTTCCTGAAATGTTCCCTTTCTGCTTCCTGTATGGCAGATAGTCTTCTATTGCGTGTTTTGCCTTTTCACCAAAAGGGAGTATCCGCTCCTTTCCGCCTTTTCCCTTCACCTTAACCCACATCCCTTCCAGGTGTATATCGTTTGTGTTTACGTTCAGCGCTTCCTGAGCCCTCATACCTGCCGAATACATGAGCTCAAAAATTGCCCGGTTCCTGATATTAAGCCAACCTTCCTTTGGGAGAAAGTCAAGAAAGTGGAACATCTCATCAATGGTATAAAACTTGGGCAGGTGCTTTTCAATCTTGGGGTTTTTAATCACCAATGCCGTATTCTCCTCTATATAGCCCTTCCTCTTCATGAATTTAAAAAATACCTTGATAGATGACACCTTCCTGGAAAGAGAAGACTTTTTTAAATCCTTGTAGATACTCACAATATATGCCCTTATGGTTTGGTGATCTACAACATCAAACGTGCTTTTCTCTACAAAATCAATAAAGTCCTCTATATCTCCCTTATAGGCCCTCTTTGTGTTATACGGCGCTCCTTTCTCTGCATCGAGGTATTTAAAGAATTCCTTGGATACATGCTTCAGGGTATTTTTATCCATGGAAGTATTATTTTATAATTTTCTGTCAAATAATCAAGGAAATTCAATTAGGTAAATGACGAAGATATCTTCAGACAATGGGTAGTGGGCAATGAGAAACCGCTGATTGACGAATGACCGGCGAGACGGGAGGGAAAAGAGATAAGGCGGGACCGGCGAGATAAAAAAATGGAAAGTGAGAGGTAAAGAGCAGATGGGTAACACCAGTTCGCCGATTGTCATCTATCGATGTTCTCAACTCGAAACTCAAAGCTCAAAACTCAAAACTGCTTTACAGTCGTTTGCCAAGATTTCTTGCCTTCTCCAATAATCTCTGAGATACTGCAGGTTTCGATTTGCTGCCAGGTTTAACGACTGTCCCCAAGATTTTGTATCCACCATAGTGAAGTACCTCCCGTACCGCACGAATTGCGCCTCTACTTTCGGCGGCTATGAAATTGAATGGCCACGGTGTTGAACATGCTGTAACGATTATTGCAGATTTCCCTTTTTGCCGGGGAATGGGCATACCGTTCGGCTTTTCCCCCATAAATACCGGAACGTTCCGATCGAAGAGCGTTTTAAGCTGGGTGCTCATATTGCCCCAGTGGGTTGGCGTTCCAACGATGAGCGCCCCTGCTTCCCTTATTTTATCACCAATTTCGTGGGCGCTGTCCTGTGGCAGGACACATCCATTATCGGGCCGGCACTTCATGCATGCGATGCATGGTTTCATATCAAGGGCGTAGAGATCAATCCACTCTACTTCATGTTTTTCTCCCGCGCCGGCTGTGACAGCCCTAAGGAGGGTTGCCACTGTCCCATTTTTTTTCGGACTTCCATTCAATACAAGAACTTTCATGGCTGTTTCTCCTCATATATTATTTTTTTATGAATTTCATTCATCCTTGTTCTTGGCTGTTGACATTTTCAGCTGAAAATTCAGCATTGGTTTCATGCAGCCTTATCAACTACCTTCTTGAGAGGTTTCACCATTTCTTCAATCATTCTCTTTTTATAGATTTCCCTGCGCATGGAAGGTATCTTCGTGAGAAGCATGAGAAATGCACTGGTTATTCGTGCCTTTAACTCTTTTTGAGGAAAATTATAGTATCCATTCTTTCTGTAGTATGCGTTGTCAGCTTGAAAGGGAAAACGCATGTGGCCATAGATTTCATCTCGAAAAATCTTACGAACCCCAACGCTTAGGAATGTTGGCGGTTTGATATAATCAGTGTTTGCATATTCAATGAGACGATGTGCAAGGCTCTCTATCAGATTATCAATTTCCAATGAATCTTCTGACTCATCAGTTACAATGCCGGCGAGGTTCCCCATCTGGATTTCGGTGTAGCCTTCCAGTATCTGGCGCAGATTCGGTATCTGACCCAAAGGTCCGGAAACCAGAAAACCAATCTGCTTGCCCCTCAGGGATGGTACGTGATTATTGAAGAAGCTTCTATCAAAAAACATCTTCCACCGGGAAGAAAGATAGCGGTCCTGTATTGCACCGGCAAAGATGATGATAGTGGCCTTTTTTATGACCTCATTATAAAAGCCTAAAAAACCATCTTTATCTTTATAAATACATGTATTGTCATATCCGCACTGTAAACATCCAAGGCAACCTCCTCTCATCTCAATGTCGAAGAGGTTGATCACCTGTATAGCGTTTGAGAAGCAGCTTTTTAGTCTGTCTATCATGCTGATCAGATTTGTTTGATCGGGTTTGTAATCAGTAAGGACAAGGACCTTTTTGCCTGCGTGGTCAGCAGTTGGTTGAGCGTGTCCCTGAGGCTCGTAAGAAAAAGGTGCTCGTTGTATTGGCAGATATTCCCGGGCAGTCTCGATATGTTTCTCTATGCCTTTCAGGAAATGGTCTCCGAACCCCAGGAAGCGTTGCTGCTCGATATCTTTTGTGAGATCGTACATGTCTGCAGAGTAGGATCCAAGGAACTTCATGCCGAGATCATCACAAATGGCGTGGATGTAGTTGTGGGCAGTGTGATCAAATACGTGAATTGAGGTCGAAATTGCTGCGGCAAATTTGTCTTTGAAACTTCCAGAACCATTTCTTTCCCAGATAAGCTCGATGAATCGCTTATACTGGGATGAGACAAGAAGGTAGTAGAGTGGGAACGCCCAGATGATCCCGTCAGCTTCACTGACCCTATCAATGATACCCCTGAAAAAGCGTTCTTCTGCTTCAATTTTGCGAATATCGTGGGCCACATTGAAAACCTGAAAGGCATGTTGCGGATATTTCTTTTCAAGGAACCGAATATACTGGAACGTTATGCTCATTTCCCCTTTTGGGCTTCCATTCAAAACAACGAGTTTCATGATCGCCCTCCTCGTGGCACCCTCCCTCTCGTTTTTCCTGATAGTGAACCGCTGTATCGATCTATTGTTGAGATAACATGATCACACCAATCGACTACCATCTCCGAGTACCGTTGACCAAAGTCGAGGGTCAGCTTCCAGTATGCTGCATCACCCTGGGAGTCGCATGCATCTGCATAATGGTTAATAACCTGTACGGTTTCGGTGTTGTACTGTTGGAGAAGTTTTGCATGATACTCCCGATACCCTGTGATAATTTGCTTAAGAGCTTCGGGGTTAACAAACCGGCCAAAGAATACCTTGAGCAGCAGTGGGTTTCGCTCTGGAGCTATCTCTGGCATGGTAGTGAGCCAGCGCATGAGCTCTGTTCGTCCTTCGTTGGTGATTGAGTATATCTTCCGGCTCGGTTTGCCTTCCTGCGGTTCAATCTTGACAGTGAGCCAGCCCTGTGATTCCATCTGGTTTAGGGTGCGGTAGATTTGAGGCAGGGTTGCATTCCAGAAAAACTGGATCGATTTACTAAAGACCGAACGAAGCTCATAACCTGTTGATGGTTGGTAGTTTATCAGGCCAAGGAGTGCATGGGGCAGAGACATGGTCACCTCCATATATGATTAAGCATATATATAATACATTTTATATATAACAATGCATATATAGTTGTCAAGAAGAAAATTCAGGAAACGGTGAAACGTTAGAAGTGAAAAGTCAGTCAATAATGGCAGATTATTTAAATTCCTTTAATAAATGTATATCAAAATGCTCTACTGGAGCACCAGAGTTCCAGATATGGAGCGAACAATAGAGCCCGGATCAAATGATATTGAAGGCGATGGAGAAAGTCTCTATAATAGTGATCGGGACATAGGGGCAGGAGTGAGCTGACGAAAATCAGAACCAAAATGACTGCCAAGAAGCAGTCGTAAGAATCAACGCTATGTTCAATCCTTCAGGCGATGCTGGTATGACTCAGTATGGAATACGCTCACGGAACACGTATGGGGCATCTATTTCCGCTCCCCGAACGATGGCTAAGAACATAAAAAAGGACCATGAGACGGCTTTAAGGCTCTGGAAGTCAGGCATCCATGAGGCACGTCTGCTCGCTGGCTTTATGGATGATCGGAAGGGCGTTACAAAAGGTCAGATAGAATCATGGATGAACGATAAGGCTGGCGCAACAGACGAAAAAACTTTGTCAAAAAGGCCTTCAATCTGGATCCACGGCAGGTTGGAAGGCGATATGCCAACCTCAACAACGCGGTTATCAAAGCCGTCAAAGTGACACGAGAGATTGGTTTAAAAAGCACACGGTGGATTGTATCAGACACACTGGAAGACCGAACGGGCGACCGTGACCGAAGCATGCGGAAACCGTGATCTGAGAAAGCAACGGGAGGTAAGTTATGTCACATGATACGCCAAAGGGAATGTACTGTTGTGTTCCACCCGCACCTGGCCGCCGGATGCTGACCTTCCCTGATGGCACACAGGTAGGGGTTATGGGTTTGAACGAGATAATGGCCGATATGCATGCTGAAGGGAGACAGGTAAGCGAGGAAACCGCTCATGAGATTGTTAAGCGGCTTTCAGAAAATAATTATGTAACACCTTCCTTCTTCACACAGTATTGCGAAGTTCTCTTAAATGAATACAGGCAATACGTCAAGGCTCGTTCAGGCGGCAAAAAGTAACGAACCGCTAAGATTAAAGACAGCGAAACGGAGATTTGATCATTACAAGAACGCCCTGTTCACGTTGTTGATCACGTATCTTTTACAATACAGCGGAGCCCTTCACCTTTGAGGGCAGGGTTAAAGCATCCATTATCGGATATGCATGATGACTTTTCAGAATCTCCGGACTCCCATCGCTTGATCAGGAACGGGTCGCGTATGAGGGGCCTGCAAAGAGAAATATAGTCAGCAAAACCCTCAGATATGATCTTTCTTGCCCATTCCAGAGTACGGATACCGCCTACAAGTATGAGGGGTACATGGATTCTTTCCTTGAAATGGTGAGCTTCTTCAAGATAGTAAGGAGTGATATCGATGTTATGTTTCGCTTTTCGTGCGGGAAAGAATTCTCCAAATATCCCTGTGACGTGGTTGCCCCCGCTCATTTCTATTGCGTCGACGGTTGCGTTTTCGAGGAGCGATGCCACCTGAAGCATATCTTCCGTGGTAAACCCACCTTCAAGGTAGTCTTGGGAGTTGAGTTTTACAAGAACAGGAAATCCGTTCCCGACTGCCTGTCTGACTGCCAGCACAACCTCCAGAAGGAGTCTTGCCCGGTTTTCCACTGGTCCGCCGTATATATCGATACGCTTGTTGAAGAATGGCGAGAGAAACTCGCTGAGGAGGTATCCATGGCCTGCATGGATTTGAACGGCATCACTTCCCGCAGTCTTCGCCCTTTCTGCTGCTTCCGCATACTGTGATACTGTTTTCCGAATCTCCCATTCGGTCATTTCCTTGCACTGGATCTCTCCTTTGCTCTCTATGGTGGAAGGGCCAATGCGGATGATGCCTGGAAGCTTGAGAGCATAGCGGCCCCCGTGAGAGATCTGAACTGCTATCCTGCCCCCGGCATCGTGAACCGTATCAATCATTTCCCTGAGTGAACGCGTGTGCGCATCAGAATAGAGACCAAGTTGTCTCGGTGCTGCAATGCCTTCAGGGCTTATATACGCGTGGCCCGTGATGATAAGGCCTACATTTCCCTGTGCCAGTTCTCCCCAGCACCTCGCAAGATCTTCCGTTCCGTATCCTTCGGCGGAGGTAAGTCCCTCCCATGTAGCGGATCTGACAAAACGGTTGCGTAATGTCATGGTATTGAGGGTTGATGACTCGAATAACTCTTTCATAATTCTCCTGTGCAGAGATTGAATTTGCTGGCTTCAACCTTTTTTGAGGTTAGTATTGCACTGAAAAAGCTCTCGTGTCAAAAGTTGCCATATGTATTGTCATGACGAAAAGAAGCTCTCCCGTGTAGACATCACTGTGTGTTACGGTGTCCAACAAATATCGGAGCAAACCCTGGAGCGCCGGAGCATTTCCGGGCCGTACAGGAAAATGGACACTACCAAAGGTTCAATAAATGTATATGGTTGGCGCGAACTATACAATGGTATGCAATTTGCTAATAATTTTGCTATTGATTGTTTTGCTTTGGGATTGATTGTACGTATTCAGGAGGCTTATGAATTATGAATAGAGTATTCGGAAAAACGAGACACTATTTTTTCCTGACATTTCTATCCCTTGCCATATTGTTTATTCATCCTGGCAGTCCAGATGCAGCCACGGGGGCTACCCCCGGCCTTGCCATAGGCAACACACCCTTCCGTTTTGTTGGTGGCTTCCTCCCCGGATGGCATTGGGGGATGGAGTATTGGAGTGAAGCTGCTGACCATGACTTGATCGACAGCGCCAGAAATAGTGGTATGACCGTGATCCATATAATGCTGCCTCAGTTTGAAACATCGCTGGGCTCCTATGATGAGGCAAAACTTCAAAAACTGGATCACTTCCTCCACGCTGCCTATAATGCAAATGTGTATGTAATGCCCTCGTTTATTCAGGCCTACGGAGAAGTAACCCTTGACCCCAGCAACCCCTACTACCATGAACGTGGTATTGAAGGGATCATCAAAGATCCTACCCTTCACAGTGGTTTGACCCTTCGTCAGCATTTCAGGAATCGGATTGCTGCTCTGGTGAACAGGACAAACACGGTCAACGGCAGGCAGTACAAGGATGACCCTACCATTATGGCCTGGATTGTTTGTGATGAGCCCATCAGTGCCCCGTTCAACTACCCGAACGGTGCGCCCCAAGTCACCCTGGAAGAATTGACCGACTGGTTCCAGGAGACTGCCTCGTACATAAAAAGTCTGGACTCGAACCACCTCGTAACGGTATGGTCGCAGCCCGCTATCCAGGCGTTCTTCGGGTGGACGCTCGACTATTTGCAGGCTCTGGGTATTCCCGAATTCGATTTCATGTATACCGAAGATGCTGATCTCGCGATTGTCGCCGGCCTGGTTCAGGCGTATACCTGCACCGGTCAGACCCCTCAATACATGCTCGACCAGTTCCTGCCGGGCAAGCCCGTGGTTTTCCACCCTGCTTTCACCTCCGACTGCTGGGATACCACCGTTCTATGCACTGATAATTTTGCTACTCAGGCATCGAACCTCAATCTCGCAGTGCCTGAGTATTTTGAAATCGGAGGGAGCGGTGTTCTGATAGAGAATTGGGGCACCGACCTCTATTCGTCCTTCGTGCCTGATTGGGCTCAATGCCGAGAGTATACCGACTCAATTGCGTCCATCGTCAGCGTAATGCAAACCAATAGCGCAGTGGTGAATCCGGAAGGGTACCCGTCTGATCCCCTCCAGTTCGTCAGCATAATCTATGGGCTGAATATCTCAAAGTCAGGATCGGGATCCGGCATAGTTACAAGCAATCCAGGCGGTATTATGTGTGGCACTGAATGCTTCAAGGCATTTACCAAGGGAAGCGAAATAACGTTAGCCGCTCAGGCTGGCGCAGGTTCTATCTTCACTGGCTGGTCAGGCGGTGGTTGTTCAGGCACCGGGACCTGCGAAGTGACGATGAATTCCGAAACTACAGTAACAGCAACGTTTAACCTTACCGGCTCTTTCTACACGCTTAATGTCGCAAAATCTGGCTCAGGTTTCGGTACAATCATCAGCAGTCCTGCCGGCATTCATTGTGGATCAGACTGCGCTGAGTTATATCCAGCAGGTCAGTCCATAACTCTTACTGCTGCTGCCGATCACGGATCCGTCTTTTCAGGTTGGTCGGGCGGCGGTTGCCCTGGTACTGGGGCATGTCTGGTCACTTTGAACTCCGATGTAACGGTGACTGCCCTGTTTCATCTCATCAGCCCTCCTGAGCCAAAAAATCCTGAGAATGGTGCAACTTTCGATGCCTGCTCCTACTTCGACCCTCCCGTGTTTGAATGGACAAGTAGCCAATCCTTCCAAAAGCTCGAACTTCAGTTCTATACACCCGCTACCTCTGCAAAACCCTTCAGGGTGAAGGTGAAGGACCTCACGGTCACTCAATTGCGAATGCTGCCAAACATTTGGAAGAAGGTTCTCAAACTCCCGGGTCTTTTTGGAGGAGAAGTCAGCTGGAAGATTGTAGGTATCAACAAAGGTCAACCGCCAGTTGAAAGCGAGGTGTTCACCATGACCATCGCCGCGCCCCAACCCGTTGAAACACCGGTTATCAGTCCTACCAGCAAGACTGGCTTGCCTGTTCTCGGGTGGGGAAACAAATGTGGAACGAAGTTCAAAGCCTACTTTAGCTCAGATCCGACATTTGGCAAGAAGAAAAAATTGAGCTTTACCGACCAAAACCCTCTTGATAATGCTGAGTATTTCTCAAGTACCCTCGTCGAGAGGGCATGGAATGCCATTCGAAAGCTCGTTGATGACCAAGAAGGGATGACATTATACTGGTACGTTGAATCGTGGGATGTTATCAAGCGGTATCAAAAAACCGACGACATGCAATTCACGCTCGACCCATAACCGTTAAGAAGCGCTGTCTTGTAAAATAAAGGGCTTGGAATATTCACTGGCGCTGTATTTCTTTTCGACCGATTCCACGATGTGTCGTGCTGGCTGTGTCTGTTGGTCTTTTCAAACGACATGCGGTAACGCACGATAAACTAAGGAGCACCGTGTGTTACTCCAAGTCTTCTTGCCATGCACATATTGTACGAGATGATATGAGGTCAATGGCACGTCCCATGATCACGGTTTCATCGATCAGTCCCTGATCCCTTTCGACATTTTTTGGAGGATATTCTCAGAAAACGACAGAAATGTCGACATAACTGATCGTAACACGGTGTATTATCCAATTATTTTATGGTAGTGTAAATAAGCGTTGTTGGTATAGGTATTGCAATTGAAAATGGAGAGACCGATACGCTATCATGAATGAACATATTAAAAGAGGTTATAGATCACTGATGGGAGGGAAATACCAAATGAAAACAACAGTAATTCTCGTTATGTTACTTTTTTTGGCGGGATGCAACAATCCATCCCCTACTGTACCGGTATCAAGCCAGCAGCCTGGAGCGCCTGAGGCTGCCCCCACCGCAGCTCCCACTGTTCCTGCCTCTCGTCCACCTCAGCCTGGGACCCCTCCTGCTCCACAACCGACTGTACCTGATGCTGCTCCGCAACCTCAAACACCTGCTCCGGTTTCCAGTCCGGCGCCTGTTGCTTCGTACGATACCCTCAGTCCCCCACCTATCCAGTTTAGCACGCCACCGGATGTGATAGTGCTTCCTGATACGCCAAGCGTGTATGTTGTCCCCAGTATTTCTGTAGATCTATTTTTCTGGAATGGATGGTGGTGGCGCCCGTGGGAAGGACGTTGGTATCGTTCTCGGTATTACGACCGGGGTTGGACGTATTATACTAATGTCCCGAGTTTTTATTATGATGTAGACCCAGGTTGGAGAGGATATTACAGGGAACGAACGTGGTACGGTCATCGGTGGAATCATAAACCGATTCGTTACCACCACCTGGAGCAAAACTGGCAGACTTGGCATACTAATCGACATTGGGAAAGAAAGGAAAAGTGGGGCGTTCAGGACTATAAGCCTCGGCCGCTGGCTCAGAGAAATGAACTGAGACGACAAAGGGAGCGTGAATATTTCCAGAGGCCTGAAGTGCAGCGTCATAGGCAACAGATACACCAGCAACAGCAGCCTCAAAGCAAGGTCCAGCCACCTCCGACGAAAGTTCAGCCAGGACAGAAGCCTGAGGGGAAAGTTCAGCCCCAGGGTAAGATTCAGCCGCCAGTTCAGCAGCCCCAGGTAAAGGTCAAGCCATCAGGGCCACCTCCTGAGGGAAAGATTCAGGGGCCTCCAATGAAAGGTGAGCCTCACGGCAAGGTCCAGCAACCACCGATGAAGGTACAACATGAACAGCAGCCCCAGGGTAAGGTTCAGCAGCACCAAAGGAAGGCCCAGCCAGGGCAGCAGCCCCCAGGAAAACCTGAAGAAGGGCAGACACAAAACAGAAAGTAGGATTATCGCTGCAATTATTTAGCCTGAAGGCAGGGTCAGCAAAGGCTCTGCCTTTTTAATTTCAGCTTCAGCTCGTAAGCTTTGTTTCTATCTAAAGACCCTCATGCCATCAATATATAAATTGAAATTAATAAAATGTCTCCTTTTCTTCTTGGGAAGCTTTGTCAACGCAAAAAAATAAATCCTTCTCTGGCTCAATGTTAATCGTTTCATTGATGGAATATCTCCAGTTTAAAGAAGTAATGTTCCACGTACGCCACCGATTTTGTTAAGATAAGAGATATCAATCAATGACTCAGGAGGTGGCGATTGAAAAGCTATCGGAAAGAACTGTGGTTTAACGTGCCTGCACGGAGGGCGTATATCAATATAACCTCACAGGTTGAGGAATGCCTGAAAGAGAGTGGCATCAGGGAGGGGCTTGTCCTCGTAAACGCCATGCATATTACTGCGTCCGTGTTCATAAATGATGATGAGTCGGGCCTTCACCATGACTTTGATGTGTGGCTTGAAAAACTTGCACCCCATGAGCCAATAAAGCAATATCATCATAATGTTGGCGAAGACAATGCTGACGGGCATCTGAAGAGGCAGGTCATGGGCAGGGAGGTGGTTGTCGCAATTACCGAGGGAAAGCTCGACTTCGGTCCCTGGGAGCAGATCTTCTACGGAGAGTTTGATGGGCACAGGAGGAAGAGGGTGCTGGTGAAGATAATTGGGGAGTAAGGCGGCAGAGAGCAGAGGGAATAGGGCAGAGATCAGAGGGGAGAGGGGAGAGGAGATGGAAGAGGGAAGAGAGAAGAGAGCGTTCGGCGAAGGAATCAAAAGACATCACTATTTGTATTGACAAGCAAGTAATTGTAGGACATAATGTAGTACAAAGGAAATGTCATGCAGTCAAGTACAAGATTAGATAAAGAAACACAGGAGATACTGGAGAGGGCTGCTGAGCTGCTTGGTACCACAAAATCTCAAGTTGTGCGCGAGTCAGTGCGGGAATATTGTACAAAAGTCATAAGCAAAAAGAAGAAGACCCCCTGGCAAATCTATCAGTCAATATTTACTGGAGAGGGAAGCGGACACGGAAAACGTGTCGAAATGGGTAAGACGATTCTGAAGCATAAGTTCGAAAAAGACAGGAAGAAATGGTCATTATAGATACAGGACCTCTCGTCGCTCTCTTTGATGCCTCTGAACCTGCTCACAAAATTTGCAAGGAAACGTTGAAAGGGATAGACGATGATCTTGTCACGTCGTGGTCTGTTCTGACGGAAGCTTTTTATATGCTTGAAGATTGGAATACCGGTCAGGCAAGCTTGTGGAATTTCATTGTGGCTGGAGCAGTCCAAATATATGAGATGCAGCCTTCGCACTTCAATCGGCTTCAAGGGCTGATGAGAAAATATTCTGACAGACCAATGGATTTAGCCGACGCAACCATTGTCGTTCTTGCAGAAGCTCTAAAAATACGGACAGTATTTACGTTGGACAAGAAGGATTTTTCAATCTATCGACCCAAGCACTGTCGTCATTTCGAGATCATTCCGGAGTAGTATCTCTAAATTAGCCAAAAAACCAAACCGTTCTTTGTCGCAGATAAGAACAAATAGAATATTTCTCTCGCCCACTCTCCTGTCTTTGACAGGATCGTTCGAGGCCACAGAGTTCTCAGAGAAATACATTGATATTCGTTGCCCATACATGAAGAAACAGGTGATAGGTAATATGCGATAGGCAATGGGTTTGAACCTATGACCCATAACCTCTAACCCCTGACCAAGGTTCTTATACATTTCTCCGCGTTCTCCGCGTACTCAAGCGAAGCGGGCATGAGAAGGTAGTTTAAGCATCTTTTTCTTGACAAGCCAACTTAATCCTGGTAGTTCTATATACAAAACCAAGGTTCAAAAAATCATCATGATTGACACGGCAAAAAAAAAGAAAGAAATCACCAACGGGCGGTATGTGTCGCCTGCAGTTGAGCAAGCCTCGCACATACTTTTCTGTCTGGCTGAAGCAAAGTCTCCTTATATAAGCCTCACAGAAATCTGCGCCCGTGTGGGAATCCATAAAAGCAAAGCCTTTACCATCCTCGAGACGCTGCAAAGATTCGGCCTTGTAAGAAAAAATACCGATGGCAAAGGGTATGCCCTTGGCCATGCACTGATCGCTCTTTCCCGGAAGGTCCTCGATGATCTGAACGCTCCAGCTCTCGCCGAACCCATCCTCGATGAGCTTGCGAAAAAGGCGGGAACTACAGCAGCCCTCGGCTTGATAGCCGGCCGGAACGTATTCGTTGCATCCAAGCGTGAGGGCGGGGGGCCGGTTGTGGTTACCATGCGGGTAGGGCATCGTTTTCCCATTACC
>JGI11944J13513_1000339_pt1 | contig 48604 bp, 54 predicted proteins | sample TerdegcoTASludge_FD_13513 | JGI IMG/M metagenome (IMG submission 13513) | reverse complement strand
ATGCACTTCTCCATGGGCTCCTGGCAGGTAGTGTCTCTCAACTGTCCACGTGCAGCATACCTGGCTCGCGGCGACGACGAGCTCTTATTCGAGTACCTCAGGGAGCTGATGGACACATCGGTAGAGGTATTCAAGGTAAAGCGCGAGTGGATGAACCAGATCATCAAGAACCATCGCATGCCATTCGCCACGCAGCAGCCACGCGACCCCATCACAGGCGAGAAGGGCTCAATAGCTGTCGACCTCGAGGGGCTGGTTTACACCATAGGCGTGGTGGGCGTAAATGAGATGGTGCAGTTTCACACGGGAAAGCAGATGCACGAGTCCAAGGATGCCTGGCGCCTCGCGGTGCGCGCCATGACGGAGATGGAGATCTATGCCAAAAAGCTGAGTGCTCAGCATGGCATGACGATCGCACTGGCGCGAACACCAGCCGAGACCACTGCACAACGATTCGCGGTCTCAGATCTTATTCACGAGGAGTTCAGGGAGTGTGCAGAGCGCGTCGTAAAAGGCGATCTCGATGCTGTGAGGAAAAATGTGCAACGGACGCGCGATCTGCCAGTCTATTACACCAACGGCACCCACCTGACGCCCAGCGCTGATGTAACGGTCTTCGAGAGGGCAAAGCTGGAGCATGTTTTCTTCCCCATAGTTGATGGCGGCAACATCTTCCATATTTTCATGGGCGAGGCCACCCCGGATCCCAAAGGCCTTATGGAGTTTGGCATGCGACTGGCCAGGGAGACGCAGATCGGCTACTTCACATTCACCAAGGACATGACTGTATGCCTGGGCTGCTCTCAGGTGTCAGGAGGGCTTAAAGATAAATGCCCGAGCTGCGGATCGAGTGAAGTCGATCACATCAGCCGAATTACAGGCTACTTGCAGGCAGTGAGCGGGTGGAACAGCGCCAAGAGACAAGAGCTAAAAGACCGAAAGAGATACGATGAACTGGCATAGGCCAACGAAAGGTATATATCGGATATACTAAACTTGAAGATTTGCCAGTGTGGCAAATTGGAGGATTCAATAATGCCTGCAGTTGTTAACAGAGAGGAATGCGTAAGCTGTGGAACTTGCGTTGAGGAGTGCCCCGAAGAAGCCATTACTCTGGACGACGAGGAAATAGCGGTCGTAAATAAGGAGAAGTGCACCGAGTGCAAGACATGCGTTGAGGCCTGCCCGTCTGAGGCCATCAGCATAGAGTGACTGCACTGCTTCCAACATTTTTTTGATCGACCTCCCCTAGCATTTGCGTTTATTTGTTTTCGGATATGACCTCATAGAACTGCTCCCAGTCCAGGGTCGTGGCGACGCAGCCGGCTTTCGAGAGCGGCACACCCTGCGCAGGAATAGCATAGCTGTGGCAGAGATCCAGGCCTTCCTTTATCTCCATTGAGCAGCCGACTCCGACGATAGCCCGTGGACGATATTTTTTTATGATCCTCTTTATGAAGCTGGAGCCTGGGACTATGAAGAACCTGCAGCCGAGGCTTTCCGCATATCTCTTGGCCTCACCGACATTGCAGCGCCCGCAGTTGACGCACTTTATGCCTTCTGGGGTGAGCTTGGCAGGACACTCTGTGCTGCGTACGCATTGGGGCATGAAGATAAACCGCTGCTCTCGGGGCGTCTTGATGAACTCACGACGATTGATGTAATTGCGAAGGCGCACGCCAACGTCGTCTACTACGGCGTCATCCGCTCCAGCGATCCAGAAGAGTGATTTGATAACGCTCTCCAACAGAGTGGTTCCCAAGAGCATTATGCGAGCTGCGAAGAAGTTGCCAGTCTTGAAGGAGTAAAGGATGAGCAGAGCCACAAAAATAGACAGCAACAACACAAAGAGAGCAAGCAAAACCACAGCTTCGCCAACCAGATAGAACAACCGATCCAGGAACTCTGGGAGCATGCTTGAGTTTGCATCTCCTGGATTTATAAACCTGTTACCTAGCAGCAACGGCGCAAGTTTTTTATTCCACCTGGGAATGAGGTTTATACCTTCGCCCTTATGAAAGTTAACGAGGACTAAAAAAATGGCAAAAATGCATAGCAGAAAGAAGGGCTCCTCCCGGTCTCGGCCACCAATGACGGCTAAGGCACCTGCGTGGTCTGACATAACAAAAGAGGAGCTAGAAAAGGCAATCATGAAGCTTCACGAGAGCGGGCTTCCCTCCAGCAAAATAGGCCTGACACTGCGAGATCAATATGGAGTGCCGAGCACCAAACTGGTACTGGGCAAAAACATCAACCGCTTCTTGAAGGAGAACAACTCCCTCCCAGACATACCTGAGGATCTTAGCAACTTAATGAGAAAAGCTCTGCATATTAGAAGACATGTCAAATCTAATGTGAAAGATATCCATAATAAGAGGGCATTGCAGCTCACAGAGAATAAGATCAGGCGACTTGTGAAATACTACCATGACTCTGGGCGGCTGGCACCAGAATGGAACTACACGCCCGAGGCTGCTGAGATACTAGTCTCATGAAGCATCTCGACAAAACAGCAGTTGCAATTGCCAAATCTATAATGCATTGCGATAGTGTGCGGGTGATCTCGCATAACGACGCAGATGGGATCACATCCGCGGGGCTTATCTGCAATGCACTCTTGCGCGCGAAGATCCCCTTTCAGGCTACCCTATTGAACCGTCTGGACGAATCCACGATCAGAAGCCTGGAAGGGCCGGTGATCTTCTGCGATATGGGCAGCGGCAAGCCTGAACTCATCTCTCGCGTGAGGAGCGAATGCTTTGTCCTGGACCACCACAGGCCGACGGGGACCCTGGACTGTATGCATCTCAATCCCCATCTCTTTGGCATAGACGGGGCCTTTGAATTATCTGCAGCAGGAACAGTCTACTCTGTGGTGCGCCATATGGGCGACAACGTCGACCTGGCCGGGCTGGCACTGGTCGGTGCCATTGGAGACCGCCAGGCCATGATAGGAGCCAATCGCTCCATCCTGGATGAAGCTGTGGCCTCCGGTGCTGTGGAGCTGAGAGCAGGCTTGAATATTGCCGAAGACGGACCAGTTGATGAGGCCTTCCAGCGAAGCATTGAGCCGCTGCTTGATTTTACAGGGGACTCTGATAAGACCAAAGAGTTCCTGGAAGGTTTGAAGATAAAGGGCGATGTGCAGAATCTGGAGAAGAATGACCTGGCAAGGCTATGCACAGCTATTACACTGAAGCTGCTCATGCAGGGAAGCTCTGCCGCTGATTCGGTCATAGGCGAGGTGATACGCCTCAAGCATGAGGTCGTGGAGAACTCCCTCGAGATGGTTCAGCTTCTCAACGCCTGCGGCAACAGAGATGTGCCAGGACTCGGCCTGACCTTGTGCATGCGAGATAAGAGTGCCCTTGGAGAGGCAAGGAGGCTGGCCTCCGACTACAAAGGCCACATCCTGAAGGAAATAAATGCACTTCGAGAGCAGAACGAGACGATGAAGAACATTCGCTACCTGAAGGGCAATAATATGGAAGCAGGCTCAGTGGTGGCGGGCCTTGGGATAAGATACCTCTACACCGATCTGCCCTTGATCACATTGAACCACAAGGATGATACCGTCAAGATATCCGCCCGAGGGACAAAGCCGCTGATATCCCGGGGGCTGGATCTGTCCGCAGCCATAAGAAAGGCCGCTGAGGCTGTAGGCGGCGTTGGTGGCGGCCATACCATCGCAAGCGGCGGGTCCATCCCACCGGGCACTGAGGAGATCTTCCTAAAAATGGTAGACGAGATAGTTGGATCGCAGCTTCACAAAGGCTCTGCGCCTGATGAGGATGAGACATGATCTCGGCCAGGCTGCTCTTCAGAGGGAAGGGCGCAGAGCAAGTCGCCAGATCTATTGAGCCCGATGACCTGCCAAATATGCACCTTTGGGCAGAAGGCGAGACCCTTTGCCTGAAATTTTCGACTGAGAAGATTGGTACTTTGCTCTCCACGGTCGACGATCTAGTGATGAATATTAAAATAGCAGAAGAGACACTAAACTGTACGGAGGAGAGATGAGATTTCACTTGGAGGCAAGCTTTCGGCTGAGCGCAGATGCTACAGATGCCCAAGCTGCCATCTCTGACTTTTTCGCAGGAGCGGCTACAATGCTGCAAAAGGGAGCTCCTGAGGGACGAGGAGCAAAGATCCTTCAGTGGAAGCTGACGGGCAACAAGATCGATATCGTCATCGAGAGCGACAGATATGTTCGCGCTCATGATGCACTGCTGAGGCTGCGCCGACCGCTGGCCGAGCTCTTAGGCAAGAAATACCGGATAGGCGTGCGCGGCCTGGAGATCAGCAAGTTCGACATTCAGGTCGAGTCTGAAAGGCCCATTGCGCACAAGATACCATATGTGCGTGACATATCATTCGAAGATGGCAGGCTACTGCTCGAACTCGATGTGGGCCCGAATGGAACCTTGGGGCAGTCGGAGATCGAAAACAGGATACCTGACAGAATTGTGAACCTCCTGGAAGAGAAGCTTGAGTCTTATGGAGGCAAGGCCGAGCACTGGGAGCTTCTCTGGGAGAGCGCGCCTCGAGAGAACAAGTTCAAACGCGATCCTACTGAGGAGATGCTGAAGGCAGGATGGATCAAACACGGCTCCAGCCGTGGCCAGTGGATCTACGGGCCAGAGGCGACGCATATCTTCAGAACCTTTGAGCAGATTGTGCTGGATGAGATCATTCGGCCTTTGGGCTACAAAGAGATGATCTTTCCCAAGCTCGACACATGGGATGTCTGGAAGAAGTCGGGACATGCCCAGGGAGTCTACCCAGAGATCTATTTTGTCTGCCCGCCCAAGACTCGCGACCCAGCTTTTTGGGAAGAGGTGATGGACTACTACAAGATCACACATGAGGTGCCTCTGGAGCTCGTCCGCGAGAAGATCGACGTGCCCATCGGCGGCATGTGTTATGCGCAGTGCCCAACATTCTGGGGATTCTTGCAGGGCATGACCTTGCCAAATGATGAGCTGCCAATCAGGGTCTTCGACCGCTCAGGGACGAGCCACAGGTATGAGTCCGGCGGCATCCACGGAATTGAGCGCGTGGATGAGTTCCACAGGATCGAGATCGTATGGCTGGGAACAAAGGAGCAGACCCTTGAGGAGGCAGAGCGGCTCAAGGGCTGCTACAAGCACATCTTCGAGGACATCCTTGAGCTGCGCTGGCGCATGGCCTGGGTCACACCATGGTTCATGGCCCAAGAAGGAAAAACCGGCCTGGCTGAGATGCAGGGTGCGGGAACTGTAGACTATGAGGCTGTGCTTCCGTACAACGGCAACTGGATTGAGTTCCAGAATCTGTCAGTCAACGGCGAGAAGTATCCCCGCGGCTTCACTGTGAAAGCTCAATCAGGAGAAGCCCTTTGGTCAGGCTGCAGCGGAGTGGGCCTGGAGAGATGGACGAGCGCATTCCTGAGCCAGAAGGGGCTCGACCCGGTGAACTGGCCTGAGGAGTTCCGCAGGCGCTTCGGGGAGATGCCAAAGGGGATCAGGTTCCTCTGAAGCAGAGGCTCATTTTTTTTGCTCTTAGATGTCCAAATGCCAGCCTACACTCATATCGACGACCTTGCAGCTCGCGCCCGCGCCGCCTTGGCCCGCCTGGCGTCATGCGAGGTCTGCCCCCGGCGCTGCGGCACAAATCGCCTCAAAGATGAGCGCGGCTTTTGCCGCATCGGTCGCCTGGCCCGCGTTGCCAGCTTTGCTCCCCACTTCGGCGAGGAGCCGCCCCTGGTGGGCAGCAGCGGTTCGGGCACCATCTTCTTCTCCGGGTGCAACCTGGCCTGCGTCTTTTGCCAGAACTATGATATCAGCCAGCAGGATCATGGCCAGGATGTATCTGCGGATGCATTGGCCAGCATGATGCTGCAACTGCAGGATCTTGGCTGCCACAACATAAACTTCGTCACGCCCACGCATGTTGTGCCACAGATTCTGGAGGCTTTGGTGCTGGCCATAGACGACGGCCTGCGCGTGCCACTGGTCTACAACAGCGGCGGCTATGACAGCGTAAAGACAGTGCAACTCCTGGATGGCATCTTCGACATCTACATGCCAGATGCCAAGTACGGCTCGGACGATGTGGCTCTCAAATATTCCGGAGCCCCTGACTACACGCACATCATGAAGACTGCCATCAAAGAGATGCATCGCCAGGTGGGAGACTTGATTATGGACGAGGATGGAGTGGCTACTCGCGGCCTGATAGTACGCCACCTCGTCCTTCCAGGAGGCCTGGCCGGCAGCGCAGAGGTTGTGCGCTTCCTCTCCGAAGAGATCTCCCCGAATACCTACCTCAACGTCATGGCCCAGTACCGTCCGGAGTACAAAGCCTGTCGCTTTCCCGAGCTTGATCGGCGCATCAGCGCAAAGGAGTACAACGATGTCGTGCGCCTGGCTGCTCGGGCAGGCTTGACTCGAGGATTAGCAATCCTTTAATGCCTGCCGGGCTGAATTATAAATGGATGATGCCCTTCGAGTACCTGGATCATACAGCAGACGTGAAGTTCCGCGCCTATGGCCACAGCCCTGAAGAGATGCTCTCCAATGCTGCAGCAGCTCTCTTCAAGGCCATGGTGGACCCTGCCACAATAAACATCACGAAGTTCTGGAATGTGGAGCTGGAGGCCCAGGACCTGGAGCAGCTCGCCTACCAGTGGCTCTCTGAGATCGTCTTCCTCTTCGAGACTGAGTCTGCAGTCTTCGCCTCCTTCGCAGTTAGGCTAAAGCAAAATGCAAACGGGACCTGGAGACTGGAAGGCAGAATTGGAGGAGAGAATATAGATTTGAAAAGGCATGCCTTCGAAAACGAGGTCAAGGCCGTAACCCTGCACCAGTTTCAAGTCACTAAAAATGACATGTGGTGCATTCAGGCAATCTTGGACGTGTGATTTCATGGAGGATATAATCAAGATCAGCGACAATATCTATGAGGTGCCCATCGGCTATCGGCCAGGCATGCGCGTTCCTGGCAGGATCTTCATCTCACAGGAGTTGCGCACGATGGTGGAGCCAGGAACTATTGACCAGGTGGCAAATGTGGCCACGTTGCCTGGAATTGTGAAGTACTCCATGGCCATGCCAGATGCGCACCTGGGCTATGGATTTCCCATCGGAGGAGTGGCAGCCTTTCATGAGGACGGTGGCATCATCAGCCCGGGCGGAGTGGGCTTCGACATCAACTGCGGCGTTCGCCTTCTCCGATCCGACCTGGAGGCCAAATCGGTTCAACCCCTCATCAACACACTGATCAGCGCCCTCTTTGAGGCTGTGCCCTCGGGCCTCGGAGCTACAGGAAGGCTACATGCCACAGATCAGCAGCTCACAGAGGCCTTCGTAGCAGGTTCCAGATGGGCGGTGGAGGAGGGCTACGGCTTTGAGGCCGATCTGGCACACTGCGAGGAGAGTGGCCACATGGCAGGTGCTGATCCATCCCAGGTGAGCATGAAAGCCCGCAAGAGAGGACGACCTCAGCTAGGGACCTTGGGCAGCGGCAACCACTTCCTGGAGATTCAGCGAGTCGAGGAGATATTCGATGAGGACGTGGCCAGAAAATTCGGGCTCTTCAAGGGCCAGACTACTATCATGATACACTGCGGCTCGCGCGGAGCAGGCCACCAGATATGCACAGACCACCTCGAGGTCCTCTCAAGGGCGGTGCGCAAATACAACATCGACATTCCAGACAAACAACTGGCCTGTGCACCTCTGGGCTCGCCCGAGGCTCAGAACTACTTCGGCGGAATGGTCTGCGCAGCTAACTATGCGTGGGCCAACAGGCACATAATCGCCCACTGGACGAGAGAGGTCTTCGAGAAGTATTTCCCTGGCTCGAGCCTGGACCTTGTCTACGACGTGGCCCATAACGTGGCCAAGATCGAGGAGCACGACGTCGATGGTAGGCGCGAGCGGCTGTACGTTCACAGGAAGGGCGCGACCCGGGCCTTCGGCCCAAGCCGCAGCGAGGTGCCCGATGCCTACAGAAATGTGGGCCAGCCTGTGCTCATACCGGGCAGCATGGGGACGCCCTCTTATGTTCTTTGCGGAAATGACCAGGCCCTAGACCTCACATTCGGCTCTGCATGCCATGGTGCGGGCAGGGTCATGAGCCGCAGCCAGGCCACCCGCATGTTCGCCGGCAAGGATGTCAAGGCCGCCTTGAGTCGGGACGGGATCGTGGTCAAGGCCACGAGCCCTGGAATGCTCGCTGAGGAGGCTCCACAGGTCTACAAGCCGTCTGGCGATGTGGTGGACGTGGTGCATAGCCTCGGCATCGCCACAAAGGTTGCAAAGCTTGTGCCTCTGGGCGTGTCCAAAGGATGAGCTGAAATGAGATTGCGCGTCGTCCTGATGGAGCCCATTTACGAGGGAAACGTGGGCTCTGTGGCGAGAAGCATGAAGAACTTCGGCTTTCGCGACCTCGTGCTCGTCAATCCCTGCAAGATCGAGGACTTCGGCCTGGCCATGGCAGCACACGCACGCGATGTTCTGCAGATGTCAAGGTGCTTTTCGACCCTTCAAGAGGCGCTACAGGGTGCAAATCTTGTGGTGGGCACGACAGGCAAAAGGCTGGAGAATGCGCAGCATCACCTGCGGCTGCACTTGCGTGCCCCTTGCCTGACTCCCGCCGAGCTTTCCCAAAAGCTTCAGGGAAGAGATGGAACAGTCGCCCTCCTACTGGGGCGCGAGGACTGCGGCCTGAACAGCGAGGAGCTGGCGGTCTGCGACATTGTCGTCTCCATCCCAACCAGCGCGGAGTATCCCGTCATGAACCTCTCGCACGCTGCTACAATTTTATTCTATGAGCTCGCCCAGACGGATAACGGCGACATCGAGCTTGCAAGCCGCGACAGCCTGCTGCTGCTACAAGACAAAGCCAGATCGCTCCTCATGGAGGCCGGATACCCTGAGCACAAAGTGGAGTTCACAGTGCTCATGCTGAGACGTGTCTTCGGCAGGGCTGTGCTGACTGAGAGGGAGGCGCGAACCATTTTGGGCATAATAAAGAACATCCGCTGGAAGATCGGCTGCGCCACGAGAGGGGAGGCCAGGAAGGAGAAATAAAAGCAAAGATAAGAGCAAGATGCTGGCCGGTCAGAATTCATGAAGACGATGCACCAAAGCTGCATGTCGTCTGATCAGATGAATAGTCGCAGATCATGGTGCCATAATAATTTTGTCCAGGATTTATATTTGAATCCATACCACCAAGCGCCGCATCAAAATCAAATCCCTGGACCGGCCATCCGAGAGTGAACTGCATATCTCCAGGGGCGATTATGTCGTTGTACTTTCCGAGCAGCTCAGATAGCAAGAACTGGTTGTCGATAGAGGAAAAATCAAATTTTGACCTTTGAGCACCCATTTTTGCGCTGTTGGAGAGAATCTGGTTTAAATTTCGGATCACACTCTCGGGCCCTGTTCCACTAAAGGATTTATCCACTGCGCTCCCACTCGGGGTTGATTCGATTAAGTTTTCTAGGGAGGAAAAGCTATAGGTAGTTATAGAGCTTGGGCCAGCATCCGCTAATGCTGCACCTAGTGAGAGGGCAAAAAACAAAACCAGAAACTTGAGCAAAGCCCTTACCACCATTAATCCTGTTGTATACTTGATTGTATCCTCTTCCATTAAATAAACATTCAAGGATCCTATTTAATGAATATAGATAATGAATATAAATAATAAATATAAATAAGTACAATTTATACGTATGTTTTGACAGTAGCCTCAACCAAAACAGATATATTTTGCTTATTGGTTAAATGAATAATGTAAGGTTTTGCATCTACTGAGGGGATATTCAGGAGGGTCACAGATTTGGAGGGTGGACTTGGGAAAGTAATTTTATTTTTGTTGGCGTTTTCTTTGCTTGTCGGATTATCCATGGCAACCATCGGATACACGATCGACGCCAAGGTGGGAGGGTCCGCTTTTCATATATCTCGCCAGACTCATAACTTGACATTCAGCGTGGACGGAAACATATCAGGCTCTGGAAACTTCTCCAGGTACTCTCAGATCAAGAATGTTGCGGGGATCAAATCAAACGAGCGCTCTTCTGCGATTCGGGGAGGAAATTTATCTCTTAACGAAAAGGAGCGCCTTAAAACCATAGAAGGGCCGGTGACCATCCTCCTCGAACTTCAAAGTGGCACTCAGGACGTCACTGTACCCGATCCAACAGACCCTTCGAAATTTATCGTAGTTCCCCTGGTCGCCGAATATGCCAAGATCAACATCGATGAGATCTGGCCATCTGCCTACGCCAATTACAAGAAGATGTCTTACCTTGGGCCGATCGTGCGCAATTCGGAGCATTACGAGAACAACGGGGATTTGGTAACCACATCGATAGACTCCTGGAAGCTCGACAAAGAGAGTTTATACAGAGCAAATATCAACCGGACAGTGATCGATGTTGATATGACGCCCTCACAGGTGCAAGTAGACAGGGCAATGAATAGATCTAGCTTCTACGCTTTGAACATGGAATCTACGGGCAGCCTGACCCACCTGGGCATAGCCAGAAAAGAATCCCACAGCGCCTCCAAAGGAGCAAACACAAGGGATCCAGACATACTTGTTTCAGAAGATTTCGCAGGCCAGCACCATTTAACCCTTAAAATAGCTATGGATGAATCCGTCCTTAAGAAGAAGGAGGAGGATTCATGGCTTCCTTGCTGTTCTGGAGGATATCTCGATATGAATAAAGCAGATCAAATGGGATTGGGTTCTGACTCGATCTTTAATTGCTCATGTGCCCAGCCAATTTGCAGAACATAAAAATGGCCATCGTTTGCAGCCAGAGGTGGAGGTCACTTTTATGCCTTACAGCCCCAGCCGAGACTGCATGGGCACATTCACGCTTCCCAAAGACTTCATGCGATAATCCTGCTGTAGCGTGGCCTTCAGCTTGCCAGGATAGACGCTTAAAGTGATCTCCTTGGTTCGACCATATCTGCCTTTGCTGATCACAACTGTATGCAATATGCCCATCATATCCAACTCGGCGATGAGATCGGTAATCCTGCGATGTGTCAAGTAGTCGGTCTCTACCAAGGGGCAAAGCTGTTTGTACATGTTGTAGACGGCACTGGTGGTGATATTTCTTGTGCCCTGCTCCTCGAGAAGAACAATGCTGTAGAGCACGAGCTTGGATTGCGTTGGAAGGGTCTTGATCACCTCTTCTACTCTATCCTGCTCGATCTTATCTCGGGCTGAGCGCACATGTTCTTCTGCCACAACCACAGAACGCGATCTCTCTGCCAGCTCGCCGGAGATGCGCAAGAGGTCCAAGGCTTTGCGAGCGTCGCCATGCTCTTGAGCTGCAAAAGCCGCACAAAGGGGAATTACGCCCTCTTGAAGTGCTCCAGGGCGGAAGGCCAGCTTCGCTCTCTGTTCCAGGATCTCTTTGATCTGCTCTGCATTATAGGGTGGAAAGATTATTTCGTCCTCGCCCAGAGAGCTCTTCACCCTTGGATCCAAGAATTCCGTGAACTTGAGATCGTTCGAGATGCCAATTAGGCTAACCCTGGAGCGAAGAAGATCGGAATTGACACGTGAGAGGTTATAAAGAACGTCGTCTCCCTTTCTGACCAGCTTATCTACCTCGTCCAGCATTATCACGACGACCCTCTTCTCGGCATCAAGTGCATTTCTGAACTCTGCATAGACCTGGTCTGTAGGCCAGCCGGTCATAGGAATCTCTCTGTTGAAGTGCCTTGCCAGGTGGGCCAGGATCCTGTATTGTGTGTCTACTACTTCGCAATTGATGTAGATCACAGAGCATTTCATGCTCCCTAAACCTGCTTCTTCTAGCTCTTTGCCAACATATTTGGCTACAGCCGTCTTTCCTGTGCCAGTCTTTCCGTAAATCAGGACATTGGAGGGCGTCTCTCCTCTCAATGCAGGGACCAAAACGGATGCTAAGCTATTGATCTGCTCTTCTCTGTGGGGCAGCTCGCTTGGTGTATAAGTAGGACGCAGTACGTCCCTCGTTTGAAATATGCCTCCTTGTGCCAATAGATCAGCAAATAACCCTCCAGACATAGAAACCAAGATAATTCCCCTCTAGTGTTTTTTCCTTGGCATTGGAGGATATTAAGAGTTATGGTGAACTCCCCTTCGTTTCCAGTAGAACTTCGGCCTCCTACCCCATGATTTCCACTGGAAAAGAGATGAATTTAGCCATCGGTGATGAATTGATTAAAAGAATTTAGTTGTTGGACCTTAGACATTGTTTATATTTAAACCTTTTGTTGTAAAAACGGATACAGAATAAATATGGCCTGGAACTCTTATGGACAAAAGAACCTCAAAAAAGAGGCGTTTGCTTATGATATTTTTTCATGTCTTGTTAGCCCATTTGAGAGCGATCATATGACTGCTGTTCGCGAGAGAGTATAATTATTACAAGCTATTTATTTTTATTAAACAAAGCTGTAAAGGACGTAAGGTCCGGATCCAAGAATGGATTGAGGCCTTTGGCGTCCATTTATGGGGAGCAGTCATACGAGCGCACACAACACAAGGCCGTCTTAAGAAAATCGGCGTCCAGATAATGCTAAGCGTCACATGCGTCGAGGTTCAAGCCTATGATTGACCTGCAACTGAAGGGATCCACGCCAAAGGCCAAGTCGAGCCGAAGTTTGCAGGCGTGTAAAAGAGCTGAGAGAAAACAAGCCGCTTCATTGGAAGTCACACAGTCGCTCTCATGCCCACGACATATCACCTAGACATGAAACTTAATATTGTTATATTGTCATGTAGGCTTTCTTCTTAAAAGCACAACGACCAAAGCATTTTTTGGCCCAAGAAAATGCTCAGGCCACAGGGATAGTCTCAAGCTGGCTGGCAACATTCCAGATCAATGTTCTGGTGTGGAGTGGGATATTGGGATCATTGCTTATTTCATCTAATATGGATATGGCTGAAGCTGCTTTGATCGCCTCATTTTCGCTTTCGTCCAAGAGAATGGCCTTAACATTCTCAGCCGAGCGCCGAATATTCCTTGGAACAGCATCATCGCTCATGATGCGTTCTAAAACCTCAACGCATTGCTTAAGGACTTTTTCAGATGTCATGGCTTCACCACCTCGCTCAAAGGAAAAAGGTTAATGACGATGTTCGTCTTAGTCAGTTAGGCAGTGATGGTATGGTTGTTATATTTAAACGTATGTGGTGGCGGGTGATCGAGCATGAATGAGGATGAGATACTCCTGAGGATAACGAAGTTTCTAGAACAGGGATGTACCATGCTGGCCACGCATCACGACTGCGGTGCGCCGCTATTCCGCTGTCATGGCGAGATCGTCTGTCCGGTCTGTTCCGCCGAGACAGATCGAAGCGTAGCCAAGGAGATCTCAGGGCTCGCGGCTTCGCAACAGTCAGGGGCCTTGGAAACCCCTTCTGGAGACATCGCGCCGAAGGATGATCTGGCCCTGGCTATGACGCATCTGCGGGCAGCTCTCATCCGTAAGCTGGAGGTGCTTGTCCTGGAGCTGGAGGAGGAACAGGACCTGGACAAGCAAAAAAAGCAACTGGATTGCATCGAAGGTCTGCTGAAGGCGTTTCGCGCCATGACAGAGTGATGTTGTCTGGTTCTAGCTTGTAGATCTGTATCCACACTGGAATCTCACTACAAGGGTCTCACCGCAAGAATCTCACCGCAGGAGGAAGATCTCCACAGGAAATAAAGGGGTTGGACGATTGTTATCAAAGTTTTTTAATAAGTGTGGTATAACTTGCCTTTTATTTCTTCTTCTCGCGGCGCATATCCTCATGTCAGGCTGCATTGAGAAGACAGAGACTTCCCAAACCGGGATGGCCAATGTGCAACTAGCTGAGGATTCGCCGACACAACTACAGGTGGATTTCGATGCGGACGTGAGCAGCAATCTCTTTCGCGTACGTGGCAGTCTCATGTTCGCTGGCAACAGCTCTTATCCTTATCTATTGCTCAACGCCACACTTCGGCAGGGCAACAAGGCCATTCAGAGCACAAAATTCCTGTTCATACAAACGAGACCCAGTGATGATCTCAGCTTTGAGATCTCGAAGAACATGAAAATCCCATGCGGGCGCTATAACTGCACTCTGGAAGTTGTCGGACCTGGCGGACTTTTAGACTGTGAGACCAGAGAATGTGGCCTTGCCGAGCCTTGGGAGGAGACCACGCATCCAGCAAGTTCCACTCCATCAGAGAAGCTGGCGACAAAGACCGCTGAGCAATTGTATCAAGAATTTGTGTCACAGCAAGAGGATGCGAAAGGTGGAGAAATAGCAGTCGACCGGAAGGATGGAATGACGAGAGAGATGAGTGCGGCTGATCGTACCGATGATCGTACTGATGATCGTACTGATGATGATATTAGCAGTGTCTCATCAGAAGATGCTGTCATGGAAGAGAATTCGCCCGATGTGAAGGTGGCTCCTGATTTAGATAACGGCAGCTCTGAGCAGTCGGGTACTAAACAGAATCTCTCATCGAGCGTCTCGATAAGGCAGGATGGCCTGTTTGTGGGCAGCGTCACATCCAAGAAGTACCATCGGCCTGACTGCCGCTATGCCTTGAAGATAAAACCTGAGAACAGGATCTACTTTGATAGCGTGGAAGGTGCCAGGTCTCAGGGCTATCTTCCATGCAAGACCTGCAATCCTTAATGCAACCTTAGCGCCGCCAGCGACCAAAAAAGCCTCACAGTACTAAAAGTCTCCCAGTAGGATGCAGGAAAGGCCTGGGATTGAGGGCGGCGAAGATGTGCTCCCAAGGTCTATTCTCTCTTGCGGATAGCCAAGATCCGTAAGCACGGCGACTCTTCTGGAGAGGCCACAGGATTCCAGATGGTGGCAGAGGCCCTCCAGGTCGGTGCTTGCGTCTGAGATCAGGAAGACGCTCTTGCCCCTTCGCAGCTCAAAGGCTACGGCCTCAGGATCCAGGGCACGACCGTGTACGGTGATGGGAACAACCTTCAGTTGACTGATCTTCAGTCGCGCGCATGCAACTTGCATGCTGGATATTCCGGGAATGACCTTGCCATTTAAATATCCCAGGCCTGAGAGCATGGGGTCGCCGGTGCTGAGGATCAGAGCCTCATCAGGAAGCTCGCGCAGCCTCTTGTAGTCCTCGATCACCTCTACGGTGCAACCGGTTGTGATGTGATCCCTGACGAGTTCGATAGCCCTCTTGGAGCCGTAGATGAGATCAGCGTCGCGAATAGCCGAAATCGCCTCCTGTGTCAGCATGCCAGGGCCAGCACCTACTCCTACAATTATCATACCAACTCCTACAATTATCATAGATCTCTTAGGGCACTTATCGTAGATCTCTTAGGGTACTTATCGTAGATCTCTTAGGATGCTTCCATCTTTGTGCAACAGTACTATGCGTGTGTGAGGGAGTCTCTTTTTGACGATCTCCAAAGCCATGGCAATATTTTTGTGATCTGGGTCCTTCTCTACCATCTCGGCCACGGTTTCGTAACCTGTGCCCTCAAGAACCTTGGGCCAGGCCCACTTGAGTATCAGGGCAGGCAGGCCGCAAAGGATGCTTTCCTGGTCATCATTGAATGCCAGTCGATCGAGTTGGCTGCCCACGAGTATTGCTTTGTGATCAGGAAATAAGACGCGGCTGAACTTGAGGCCGGTTCTTCCCGTCGTGACAACCACCTTCGTTGCGCCTTGCAGCTCCTCTACACGGTCCTCGATGAGGTGATCATTCCAGGGCTCCACGAAGCCGGTCGAGCCCAAAATGGAGATGCCCCCCACGATGCCCAATTTGGGATTGAGAGTCTTTTTGGCCAGCTCCTCGCCCAGTGGAACGCTCAGCTCAACCTCGGCCCCAGCGAGGCCCGCCTCCTTCAGACCTTCTTCGATTGATAGCATTATTTGCCTTCTTGCACAGCGACTTATCGCCGGCTTCCCAATCTCTGCGCAGAGCCCATCTGCCATGATCCTTCCCACGCCCTTGCCAGGCAGGAGGCCTGTCTTCTCTGAGTGCCGCGCACGCGCCACTATCTCCAGGCCTTTTGTGACATCGAACTGATGGTCGCCTCCATTCTTTTTCGCAACGCACAGGCCCCCGTTTGCGGCGACCGGCAGTGATACCTCCAGGCCTGCGGGAGTGTTTACAGTCACTTCATCAACGGATTTTTTCAGCGACAAGACGGCTCCCTTGCATGCTGCAGCTGCTGTGGTGCCGGTCGTCAGGCCACGCCTCAGCAGTTCGCCGTTGGACAGAAGGACCCACCGCCCGCTACAAATTTTCTGCAGAACGTCGGGATCTCGACTGAGCCTGATCCATGAGGATGGCACAAGAAAGCCCGTGACGGGGTCAGCGATTGGCTCTGGCATAGGTATTTATGATCTCGTTTAAGGCTGCGACTGCGATTGGCGTTCCGCCGCGCGTGCCCACTGTGGAAATGGACGGCACATCGATCTTTCTAAGTCTTTCCTTGCTCTCAGCAGCGTTCACAAAACCCACTGGCACTCCTATGACCAGCTCAGGTGAAACATCATCTGATTCCATCAGGTCGCACAGGGCGAGCAGGGCAGAAGGCGCATTTCCAATGGCGATTATTGAGCCGGACAGCCTCTCCTTCAGGGCCAAGATACCGGCAGAGGTGCGAGTGATTCCATGGGCAACTGCGAGATCATCGCCATTGCCGATGATGGTCTCTATTCTGCTTTTGTGGCCCATCTTCACAACTCCTGCTTCTACCATTTTGATGTCAACGAAGATTGGCGCTTTTTTATTCAGGGCTCGCAGGCCTGCTTGGACAGGCTGATGCAGAAATCTCAGGATCTCGGCCACACTTGTATCGCCTGTGGCAATGACACACCTTTGAGCTATCCTGTCCTCCAGGGTATCGTCCCCGATTAGGTCTGAGATCATCTTGCGGCTTTTTCTGCTGATCTGCATGGCTTCCAGAGTGGTAGCCCCAATATCAGTGTATTCTTCCATCATGAAAATCAGCTCTAGTAGCTGTATTTAGTCTCATATCCTCTTTTGGCTATTATCCTCCCATCTTTTATGTAGGAGTTTGCAGAAGCGATGAGAAGGGTGAACCGAAAGCCGCTGGGTCGTGCAGCCATCAGATCTTCTGCGGTCAATGTCATCATAATTTCGCCATCACGCATCACATCCCTGGCCAGGACGCAAGGCCTGTCAGGATCGATCTCTTGCAGCAGAGGGGCGACTTCGTGCCCTAAAACGTTGTAGGCGACGACTCCAAATCCAGAGCCCGCGAGGATGGAGACTGCCGTTGGGTCTCCAGGCTCGGAGAGCAGGGCAAAGTCGTTGACCAGTGGGGCACCTGCTCTTGCGGCGACTGAGGAGAAGGCGCTGACTCCTGCTGAGACGTGCACAGGCACAAATCCTCTTGCCTGATCCATGATCCTCCATCCAGAGCTGAAGATGCTAGGATCGCCACCTGTCAGGATGGCTGTCTTCTGGCCTGCCCTTGCGGCTGCCAAAGCCTCGCAAAAGCGAGCTGTCATCTTCTTGGCACAGGGCCCAGAATGGGCGACCTTCTCGCCCACAGAAAGGTCGCCTATCAGATCGAGGTACCTTTCCGCGCCGAATATCTTCGTCGAGCTTTTCAGGATGCCCTCTGCCTCAAGCGTCAGTTGCGTTCGCTCTCCTGGGCCGCTGCCCACCACATTCACCTCGGCCGCAGGGCAGGCCTCGCCCTTGAATGTGCCTTTGCCTGTGATGATGACCAGGGTGGTCATGTCAATTCTCTCTCGCAGGGATTCGTCTTCGATCAGTTTCTGGGTTGTAGTCCAGAAGATCTCCTGATTCTCACGCCCAACGTTCTTGGCCACCAGTGCATCTCTCATGCCGCTGATGTCCAGGGCGCGAATGAGCTGCCAGTCGCGCCTTTTGCTGCGAGGATTGTAAAGGGCGACTGGCATTTGCAGCTCTGCTGCGATCCTCAGGCGGCTCTCGATCTCTCGCCAGGGTGTCAGGAGATCGCTGAGGCTGATCACTGCCACGCATTGGCGGAATGCTAGGCCGGAGCGGCAGGCGGCAGCCGAAAACGATGTCACTCCCGGCACGATCTCCACCTCTGCAGGGTTTGGTGCCAGCTCAAGTCCGAGGCCTGCCATGCCGTAGACATTGGGGTCTCCGCTGCTCACCAATGCTGTTGATCCCTCTTCGAGAAGGCCGACAGCAGCTCTGACCCTGTCTACCTCCTTGCCCATACCGCTTGCCACCACATTCTTGCCATCCAGAAGGTCGCAAATCATGCTGAGGTAAGGCCTGTAGCCGACAACGAAGTCCGCGTCTTGGATGGCCTGCTCTGCAGCGATGGTCCGCAGGCCCCTCTCCCCTGGGCCTATGCCGACTATCTTGAATTTATGCTCCGATGGCAACAGTCACCCTCCCGTAGGCCTTCTTAGGCAAGATCAGCTTCGTGGCCAGCGCCAAAACTGCGGGCTCTGCCACTCCTGCAAGTCCAATGTCCGCCGCACGAGATGGCGTGGTTGGGACTTGGGCGTTTAGAGCCTCCTCTGAGAGGTAAAGCATCTCTTTTCCCAGGCACCTGGCAGCCTCCGTCATGCCGATCTCGTCCCTCTTGAGCCAAGCAGTGGCGAGGATCCCGATATCTTCCCTCCTCCTGCCAGCTTCGGCCAAGGCAGCGTCGATTGCCTCAAGCACTTCAACGTATGACACTCCCCTTCTCGCTCCCAAACCCACTACCAGGCCTTTTATTTTCAGGACTGCCACATCATCATCGACCACCACGATCTTCGGGCCCTTCAGTCTCATGACAGGCACATCCTCTCTGAGGAAGGCAATGTTTACGGCTTTTGAGGAATCCTTGTCAACGATCTCGGCTCCAAGCTTTGCAGCCACGCCCTCCAGGCAGGGGCGGCCTGAAGCATCCGTGGCAGTTGTGATGGCAGGAAAGAGGCCCAGGGCATCGCCCAGGCAAAGGGCCAGATCGTTGGCGCCATGGTGGCCCCCAACAACTGGAACGGCGCATTTCAGAGATGAGTCGACGGCCACAACAGGTGTGTCAGTCCACTTGTCCTTGAGGTGGCCGCAAAGGAATCTCACAACTATTCCCACGGCCATGACAGCAACCAGCAGATCGAATTTTGACAGAACCATCTCGAGCCTCTCCTCCTCCCAAAAAATCAGAGATGGCCGGTAGTTCTCGGCCAGAGACTGCACTATCCTCTCGCCCTTCTCCCTGTCCCTGGGAAAGACCAGGACTCCAACTGCTCTTTGCGCTACCTTTCCGGACATTGTCGATCCCGGTATAGGTGAGACCTCCTAAAACCCTTTCTTGTTACCACGCCGCCAACGATGATGAGGGCACTGCGGTGAATTCTCGCTGCCTCCACCTTCTCTGCGATGTTTCCAAGCGTTCCGAGAAGGATCTTCTGGTCAGGCCAGGAGGCATGGTACACTACGGCTACGGGCGTGTCTGCGGGCCGGTCCAAGGAGTCGACTATCTCTCTTATCCTGTCTATGCCCAAGAAAATTGCGAGAGTTGTGCCGTGCCTGCTCAGCGCCCTCAGCTCGTCCCTTTCCAGTGTTGTGCCTGCAGGCCTTGTGACGATCAGCGACTCAGATACGCCCTTCAGTGTGAGCTGGGTCTTGAGGGCTGCGGAGGCTGCAAATAGGGATGAGACTCCTGGAACCACCTCCACATCCACCCCCGCCTCCTCCAGGGGCTTCATCTGCTCGATTATTGCACCGTAAAGCGAGGGATCTCCGCTGTGCAAGCGCACAACCCTTCTTCCGGACCGCAAAGCTTCAATGATCTTGGATGTAGTGGCCTCCAGCGAAAGGCCGTTGCTGTCCAACAGTTCTGCATTGAGGTCCTTCAGGAGTTCTGGGTTCACCAGAGAGCCGGCATAGACTACAAGGTCTGCCTCCTCGAGCAGCCTCTTTCCTTTCACTGTGATCAGGTCGATGTCTCCTGGACCCGCACCGACGAAGTGGACCTTCATCTTCGCCTCCTGGCCAGGAGAACGCTGAAATAGTCGCTCGTCTTGGGCATCTCTCCACGTATGATCTTCTGCTGGGGCGTGCAGAGCCGAGTCCCAAGAACGAAATCCTCAAAGCCCCTCTGGTGCAGCTCCTCTGCCAGCCTCCTCGGCCTCGTTGCCTTTATCCTTATGACCGAATCTACTGGAGAGCCGTCTGAGACCTCAAAGGAGCTCTCCAGGGCTGCATCGAAGCTCGCAGCCATGGCAGGGACAACGCCTACCCCTGGAATGGTCTGGATCTCAATCTCAGGGTGGCTCTGTCTGATCACACGCCTGAGGTGGCTGAAGGTCGAGAAGGTGTTGACATCTCCAATGCAAGCGAAGCCTGCATCGCCCGCAAGCGCGAATCTGGCAACTGTATCTGCGTTGTTGCGCCAGATCTTCTCGAGCTCGACTTTGTTCTCGATCATGGGAAACTCCATGATCTCGGGAACGCAATAGGGCTGTGCCAGTTCTGCAGCCATCTCTCCTGGCACGAAGACTATTGTGCACTTCCTTAGGGCTGCTGCTGCCTTGAAGGTCATGAGCTCCGGGTCGCCGGGGCCGAGACTGATGCCGATCAACATTTGCCTATCACCATGAAGATGGGGTTGACGGGCTTTAGGGCTATGTCCCCAGCCAGTTCGTACCCCCTTGAAATATGTATCTGAATTAGCTCCTGAAAGATGCCTTCCTCCTTCATCATGGCAGCCACGCGCGCGGCAATTCCAATCCTTGCCAGGTCTGCCACGATGATGCATCCAGGAGATGCCTTTTTCACGAGCACGGGCAAGAACCGTTCGATCCCGCGCGTGCCTCCGATGAAGCACCTATCGATTTCGGGAAGCTGGGGCATGATCTCTGAGGCATCGCCAAGAAAAAATCTGCCGCCTTGAACCCTCGTCCTTGAGATCTCAACTGCCTCTTTGCGCAGGTCGATGCCATAGATTCTGTCTGTGAAACGGGATGCCGCCAGGGAGACGGCTCCTGAGCCGCAGCCTATATCCAGAAAGGTGCTGCCCGGCCGAATATCCAGCTTTCCCATGGCGATGTAAATGTTCTCCTCTTGGGTCGCCGTGCCCGGAAGCTTCATGTCATTCTGAAATGCTGGGCTGAAATAAAAGGTTAATCCAAGTTAACTTGTTTGAAGTTAAATTTAGTAATTCTCGTTCAGCCATCTGCTGGTGGATCTGCCTCAAGGGTGTCTTGATTCGTGGCAATATCGTAATATCCTGATATTCTCACTATGTCGAGCCTTGATATCTCGTAAGCTCCTCTTATCCTTTGCAGGGGCGGATTGGCCTCTATCTCCTGCAAGGTTATGCCCCTCTTTCCATCATCATAGCTCTGAGCTGCCATTCCCCAGGGCAGCAGATGCGCAGACCTGGGCAGGCCTGGCCCCCAGCGCAGCTCAACTGCCAAGATGCCCTGCCTTCCAGAGCGAGCGATGAAATCCGTCTCTCGTGACATCTGGTGCTCACCGGCAGCTGTGCTGAAGTGCTGCTTGAAGTAGAGTGACTTTGTCTTGCGTGCATCCACGCTCTTGCACTCGATGGCCAGGTAGTACTCGGGAATTCGTGAGTCCACAAGTATGTCAGCCAACTGAGCTGAAAAACGCGACTGCTTGAGGCGATAGGCTATTGCAGCAATATTTTCTCTCTGGAAGAATGAGTTAAAGGCGCCCACCAGCGCCCACTCGAAGTCGCTCATCCCGCATCACTTTATAGCGTTTTTAAATATTTTTTTCGTCCGCGTGGGTGACATTGGGTCATGGGGATCCCTCCCTCAATCGTTTCAAGCCTTGAAGCTAAAATTCTCTGCCCTTTACCCGGATGATATCGAATACTGCCGTGCTGGCCACATGCATCACCGCGAAGGTTCCTGCCTGGATGGGGTCGGTCACAACCAGGTCTGCTTGATCTGGAACCGATCCGGCCATCTTTAAGGCTATGACCGGTATGCCCTCCGCCTGAAGCTTCTTCACCTCCTCTGTGATGCGCCCGCCCATCAGCGCGCCGGCAAGCACCAGGATCGAGGCACGTGGCAGACGACTGACGGCGCTAACGGCATCGGCGATGGCATCTTCGCCCACCAGCGGGATGGTGTCCACGCTAATGCGCTCGCCCCGCAGGTTATGCCGGTCGGCTTCATTTACGGCTCCGACGGCCACCTGTGCCACTTGGGCTCCGCCTCCGATTATTATCACCCTTGAGCCATAGATCTTCTCGAAGGACTTGTGAATTGAGACCTCGGTGATGGAATCAAGCGCCTCAAGGTCTTCTACCATTCCCTTGGCCTCCTTTTCAGGCCCATCGATCTCCATGTAGACCGATGCCTTGCCCTTATTCACCCCCCGCTCCAACACGAACTGCTGGGTGTAGACTATATTGCCGCCTCTCATCGCCACCACGCCAGCGATGTCGCGCAGCATCCCAGGGCGATCCAGGCAGATCACATTTATGGCAGTGCTCATATATCCCTGGATTGTAGCACTGGTAAACTTTAATATGGCGAGTGAATACCTTAGACTGCAATGGCGTTTAATCCCGAATACTGCCCAAAATGCGGCAAGGTCCTGGTGCCCAAAAAAGGAGTGTTGTTCTGCAAGAGATGCAATTATGAGAAGCCAAAGACTGCCAACGCCTCGTTCATAAGCAAAACAGAGCAGAAAAAGAGCGAAATGCCTATTTTGGAGGGAAATATCCAGCTTCTGCCCACGACCAACGCCAAATGTCCAGAGTGCGGCAATAACGTCGCTTACTGGGAGATGAAACAGACCAGAGCCGCCGATGAAAGCCCGACGCGCTTTCTAACTTGCACAAAATGTGGGTTTAGGTGGAGAAGATACGAATAAAAGAGTTTAAGTTAAATAAGTAGGATGCATCTTCACTGAGGTGGCTCAAGGAATGTTCAAGGCATCAATCAACGCGGAAAACCTGCGCGATGCGATCGAATCGGTATCGTCTTTAGTGGACGAAGTGAAGTTCTCGATTTCGGAAAAGGGCTTGGAGCTGAAGGCGGTCGATCCTGCGAACGTTGCCATGGTATCGCTCAGGGTCCGCGCGGAAGCATTCGATTTTTTTAAGGCCGATCAGGGCGAGATAGGCGTTGACTTGGTGCGCTTGAGCGATGTCCTGAGCATGGCAGATAAGGGCGAGAATGTTCAGCTGGAGCTGGACGAAGAGAGCCATAAGCTGAAGATCGGCGTGGGATCTCTGTCCTATACCTTAAGCCTGATAGATCCAACTGCAATCCGAAAAGAGCCGCGCATTCCAGAGCTGGACCTGCCTGCGCACGTCACTCTGCCCGGTGCTGAGCTACGCAGGGCTGTGAAGGCAGCAGAGAAGGTCAGCGATCACGTTGTGCTGGGCGTCTCAGATGAGGGATTTTACATGGAGGCTAAAGGAGACATCGACTCCCTCAAGCTCAAGATCCCCAGCACTGAGCTCCTGGGCATGAAGCCGGGAGAGGCCAGATCTCTCTTCTCGCTGGACTATCTTGAGGACATGAGCAAGTCCATCAGCAAGGCTCCCGAGGTAACTCTCGAGATGGGCATAGACTATCCCCTTCGGGTGAACTTCAAACTCGGCCAGTTCGTGGAGATCAGCTACCTCCTAGCTCCGCGCATTGAGCAGGAATGAGGACATCTGATTTTCCTTTTACTCAAGAAGCGGCTGACGAGGTTCGCAGTCTAGGTTACTCGCTGGATGACCTGATCGGCAAAGCCTCTTTTAAGTCCGTGCGCAGCAGAGCCGCAGAGAGAGCTGGTGGAGCGATATCCGGCTCCATTCCCGAAAGAAGGGCGAGCTCAGATGCAGGGCATCTGACGGAGCTGCTCTCCTATCCTCTGGCCAGGGTTATGGTCTCCTGTCTGCAAGACCCATTCCTCCTGCGCCGCTACGCTCTCGCAGAGGCAAAGCTGGCCTTCAAAAGGATGCATGAGGCCGACTTAAATCTCTTATTGCTAGCAGGCGACCTTGGCCTTCATCCCCAGGGGCTAGGGCCATGGAAGCTCTACTTCGCAGAGTACATACGTGCGGCGCACAGGATGCACAGCCCAAATTGGAAGCTGACCAATCGCGACCTGAAAGGCGGCTATCTCACTGTCACAGAAGAAGAGTTGAAGCGGCTCTTGGAGGAGCAGGTCAGGGAGAGGGTATTGAGGGGGCTTCCTTTGTCTGTTGACGAGCGTGCCTGCGAGCGGCTTGCTGAGTACCTGAATCCATTGCGTGCGGATCTTGAGGCCTTGAAAGCCCGCAAGAGGGTGGATTTGGGCAAGATAGAGCAGGGGGCCTTTCCACCCTGCATCAAAAAGATGCTGTCCGATGCGGCAAAGGGCATAAACTTGGCTCATACAGCGCGCTTCGCCCTGGTAAGCTTTCTGTTGCAGATCAATATGACTGCCGAGGAGGTCGTTGCCCTCTTCAACACCAGCCCGGATTTCGATGAGGAGAAGACCCGCTACCAGGTGGAGCATATCGCAGGCGCCTCAGGAACCAAATACAGGCCGCCTGCGTGCGCCACCATGGCCACCTATGGCAATTGCCCAGGCGAAGACGATCTGTGCCGTAAGATCCGGCACCCTCTCAGCTACTACGAGAGGCGGATGAGGTCTTTGAAACAAAGTTCTGAAGTTCGCAAATGAAGGCTCTTGCAGCAGAGCCCTCCAGCACTTCTGGCTTTGCCAGGAACCAAACCTCATCATCTAAAATGGCTTTGAAGCCCAAGCCTGCCTGCTCTGCTGCAGCCTGCTCGCAAAAACCCACATCTGCCAGGCCAAAAGATATGGCCGCAGCAACGGCTGAATGCGTTCTGGCGACTCGCACGTACTTGGGATTGGAGATGCCCAGATCCAACATAACCCGCTCAAATGCGAGCTTCATCGTCGAATCCCTATGCCAGCCCACCACTCTCTGGCAACTCATGTCCAGCAGGGACTTTTCATCTCTGAAGATCAGTCCCAGCTCTCTCTTGTATCCTTTTATTGCTGCCAGAGCGGCAGGAGGATCTTGCAAGCCGGATACGCAAACAAGGTCTGCGATACCGTCATCCTGGTACATCCTCCCCCGCATAGATCCTGTGTTCATGAGCTTGATCTGCATGGGCAGCGTCTCTGCCAGCTCCTCCAGAAGTATGGTGTTCTCCCCGGCAATTACGAGATCTGGTGCTTCGAGCTCAGAGAACAGGTCCAGTTCGAATTCCGTCCCCTTCTCCAGGTACTCTACGCCCGCGGGAATCTCCATGATCCCGTCGGCTCCTGCCAAGGTGGTGATGGATCCGCTGCCCTTGTCCACAGGATAGATCAGGTCGCGCGAGATGCCCACGGCCAGCATCTGCTGGCGCCCTTCTGTCCGAATAGGCCCTGCCAGCCTGCCTTTCGTTCTGTGTCCGTGCACTCTCACGCCCAGGGATTTGCGAATGAGAGGCGCTGCAAGCTTTGCAAAGACAGTAAGGGCGCTCGTGGGGTAGCCGGGCAGGCCGATGCATGGCTTGCCTTCGATTTGCCCAAATACTGTGGGCTTGCCAGGCTTCAGGTTTATGCCGTGAAAGACAGTCTCGCCCACGGCATCCATGGCCTGATATATCACGTCGCCTGTGCCCGCTGAAGTGCTGCCGCTCACCAGGATGAGATCGCACTCTTTGGCCATCTTCTGCAACGTCTTCACCATCCTCCTCAACTCATCAGGAAGTATGCCATACCTTATGGCTGCAGCTCCACACTCCTCAACGGCCATAGCAATTGTTTGGGAGTTGATGTCGTAGATCTGGCCTATGCCCAGAGTCCCTCCAGGCTGCACCAGCTCGTTGCCAGTGGATGCCACGCCTACTTTCAGCTGCCTGACAGGGACTTCTTCCAATCCCAATGCAGCCAGAACGCCTATCTCTCGCGTGGCCAGCTTTGTGCCGGGAAAGAGCACTGCCTCTCCAAGAGCAATGTCGCTGCCAGCTGTCTGCACATTCTCCCCGCTGAAGGCTGGTCTATGCACAAGTACATGACCATCCTCCTCATGAGCATATTCGACCATGACAACTGCGTCAGCGTCCTGCGGCATCATGGAGCCTGTGGAGACCTCTGCGACCTCGCCCCTTCCCACGTGAACCTCGGGCCTGGCGCCCATGGGAACGCTGCCCACCAGCTTGAGGGAGACGGGCCTGTCCTCTCTGGCTTTTAAAGTATCTTCAGCCAGGGCTGCATAGCCGTCCATCGAAGCTCGATTGAATCCTGGGACATCCATGCAAGAGACGATCTTTTCTGCCAGAACTGCGCCCCTGGCCTGTTGTATTGGAACAACCTTCACACCAGGCTTGGGGGCATGGCTGAGAACTATTGATACTGCTTCTTCCAAGGCTATGAGGCTGCGAAACTCCTTATGCATATTATGCCATCATGTGAGCATCTATAAAAGCTCAGGGAATGGATTTTGGTGTTATTTTTAGATAACTTAATGTTAGATATAAAAAACATTTAAATACTTAGAAGTTAGAATTACATAACATGAAGATGAATAACATGAAGATGAGCAGATTTTTGGCAGGCATGCTTCTCGGGGCGGCACTGATTGCGGCAGGACTGCTTCTCTCTCTCCTGGGCTACGATGCACTCTTCATTGCAGCAGGAGGTGTGGCAGCCCTCATCGTGGCAATTGTCAGATTCTGGCAGAGGGGAGATCAGCCTGAGAAGGATGAGCGAACAGACAAGATCAGAGCCTTCAGCCTGGCTTACTCATGGTTCGCGAGCATAATCCTCTCGCTGGTCATATTTTGCGCAGTCTTTATGGGCATCATCGACCCAAGCGCGTCGACAGCTCTGTCGGCTGTCATCTACATTATGACCGGCAGCGCTATACTCTTTATCATCGTCCTTAATCGTCGGGGCGATGTGGGGCGGTCATGAAGACGCGCATCAAAGAGCTCAGGGCGAGGCATGACCTCACCCAGGAGGACTTGGCTCGCATGGTCGGGGTGCGGCGGGAGACCATCCTTTTCCTGGAAAAGGGGAAGTACAATCCCTCGCTCAAGCTGGCCTACAAGATCTCAAGGGCATTGCAGGCCAGCATCGAAGAGATCTTCCTCTTCGGCGAAGAGGACCTGAAGAGCTCATGACTGAGCCTGATGCTACATTGTTTTTTTTAGTAAGTCTCACCTGGCCTCAACGCGTGCAGCCTTGTTTCTCAGGAGATGATCGGCCAGCACAAGGGCCACCATGGCCTCCGCTACTGGCACAATTCTGGGAGGGATCGAGGGATCATGTCTTCCTTGAATCTCGATCTCGGACTGGTCGCCCGATAAAAGGTCGACGGTGCGCTGCCGCTTTGCGATGGAGGGCGTCGGCTTCACTGCAATCCTGCAGACGATGGGAGCGCCAGTGGAGATGCCCCCCAGAATGCCGCCTGCGTTATTGCTCTCAAACTCGATCTTGCCCTCGCGGAGGATTATGGGGTCGTTCATCTCGCTTCCGCGCAGTCTTGCGCTCTCAAGGCCCGCGCCGATCTCCACAGCCTTCACAGCGCCGATGCTCATCAACGCCTTGGCCAAATCTGCGTCCAGCTTGTCGAAGACAGGCTCGCCAAGGCCCGGAGGAACGCCCTTGGCCACAATCTCCACCATCCCGCCCAGGCTGTCTCCCTCAGCTCGAACTTGATCCAAGAGCAGGAGCATCTTTTGGGCAGCGACAATGTCAGGACAGCGAACGGGATTGGACTTGGCAGTGGCTCTCATCTCATCCCAATCAGATGAAACGATCTTTGCCTCTATCCCGCCAAGCTCTGTCACATAGCCTACGACCACGATCCCCTCCCGGAAGAGGAGCTTCTTGGCAACTGCGCCTGCTGCCACGCGACCGACGGTCTCGCGCGCTGAGGCGCGTCCTCCGCCTCGATGGTCTCTCAGGCCAAATTTCATCTGGTAGGTATAGTCTGCATGTCCAGGCCGGGGCTTGCTTCGCAGGGCATCGTAGGCGCTGGAATTTGCATCCTTGTTCCAGACGACCATGGAGATGGGCGTTCCTGTGGTCTGCCCCTCGAAGATTCCTGATAAAACCTCCACGCGGTCCTCCTCCATGCGTTGAGTAGATGCTCTGCTCTGGCCAGGCCGTCTCCTATCAAGCTCCCTCTGGATGTCCTCTGCCACCAGGTCGAGGCCAGCTGGGCAGCCATCCACGACGACCCCAACGGCGCGTCCGTGAGACTCTCCCCATGTGGTAATGCGAAATATTGTGCCAAATGTGTTGCCGGACATGGAATACGCCTGAAATGGATATATCGACCCTTTTGTGGCAGCTCATAAATAAGCTCTGCCTTGCAAGGGATCTTTCTTTGGGAAATAATGCCTCGTTTAAGCCTTCAGCGCCTCAGCGATCAGTGGAGCAACTGAGACTGTGCTCACGCCCCTGTCAAGAGTGTCCGTAGCCAGCACCGCCTTGACGCCAGATCGGTAGAGCTTTAGCACTGCCGATCCAGTCAATACTGGATGGACTGCTGCCAGGTAAACTGATCTTGCCCCCTGCTGGCGCAGCAGCGAGATGGCCATGGCCATTGTCCCGCCGGTTGCGATCATGTCGTCGAAGATGACCACGTCCCTGCCCACAACCTCCAGCTCCACTGGCGCCATTGAGACCTCTGTGCCTGAGAGCCTTGTCTTTTGCAGGTAATCGCATTTTACCCCCAGGCGCGAGGCTGCAGCCTTGGCCATGGCCACTGCACCTTTGTCTGGAGATATGACCACTGCATCCTTCAGGCCCATCGAGTTGATCCCGTCTGCCAGGAGTGGTGTGGCGTCCAAATTCTGGGCCTGGCACCGGAAATGCGAGATGATGGACGTGGCATGGATATTCACCAGATAGACCCGTCCATTCTCGAGGAAGGGATTGAGTGCAGTGGCCACCGCCCTGGCAGTCATGGGCTCGCCGGGCTTGAAGATCTTGTCCTGGCGAGCATAGCCGAAGTATGGTATGACAAGTGAGATCTCCTTTCCCTGACATACATCCAGGAGCTGCAGCAGAAAAACGAGGTCTTGATCTGTGGGCGTGGATTGGATTATCGCTACCTCGTCGTCCAGCGGCGTTACAACTCGTGCGTAGGATTCTCCATCAGGAAATGTCTTGTAATCGCAAAGAGCCAGCTCTTGTCCTAAAATGGCCGCAACCCTTCCAGCTAAAAGCTGGGAGGCAGGCCCTCCGATGATCATGAAACCTCCTCAGCTGCCTATAACATTCATCCTGACCTTTGCAGTCGGCGTGACTATGCCTCCCACAGAACGCACATCAGTGCCAAGCTCCATCTCCAACAGAGTCTCGAAGATATTTCCAGCAAGCATCAAGGACCGTATGGGCTTTGGATCCTCGCCAGGCGCTATGTAAAAGACGTTTCTCGCTTCGACAGAGAAGTCGCCAGATATTGGATTAGCGGTATGAGCGCCGATGAGGCCATTTACCAGATATCCTTCTGCCTCAGCGAAAAGGTCATGGGCAGCAGGAGAGCTCATGATAAAATTCCGTATGCCCACGCGCGGAACATCAGAGTATCCGGAGCGCACAGCGTTGCCTGTGGACTTGACGCCATCTTTTCCAGCGGTGTAGCTGTCGTATAGGAAGCCCAGCAAAATGCCATCTTCGACCAGGACGTTCCTCTGAGAAGGCACGCCTTCGCCATCAAAAGATGAGGAATCAAGCCCTCCCGAGAGCAAGCCATCGTCTGTTATCTGAAGGCTCTCAGAGGCGATCTTTTCGCCCACGCGCCCTCTCAGGGATGATCTGCCTTTCTGCACACTATCCGCGTATATTGCAGGCAGCAGTGTGGCCTCCAATAGCTCCGCGACGGCTATGGGCTTCAAAAGCACATCGAAATTTCCGCTCTCGCCCTTCGTCCCGCCTAAAGAGGCCTTGGCCATCTCGGCAGCTGCCCTGCCTACATCTTCCAAAGATGGCTGAAGCGCTCTGGAGTTTTGAAACTCACTGCCTGTCGCCACGCCCCCCGCTCTGGCAATGGTCTCCATGGATGCGTGCATCATCGTCGAGGTCTCTTGGAGCTCAATTCCAAGAGAGTTAACCACATAGTCCTTTCCAAAAACGCAGCCTACGCTGCCTGACACGGGTTCAGCTCCTTTGATCTCCGCACAGCCTCGCTGAAGGCTCATAGCCAGGTCGAGGCACTCTTCAGGCCCAATCCGCTCCAATTGAGCATCATAAATGCCAGTCGGATGCACGATCTTCTCAGGATGGGGCAGAGAGCGCCATGCATCATCGGATCCCCGCGCACGTGCTGACTTGACTGCACTTCTGGCCACCAATTCTAAAAGCCCCATATTGCTGGTACTGGAGAAGCCCACAGATCCCAACACGACAGCTCGCAGGCCAAGGCCACAGTGAAAGCTCTCGCTGGCTAGCTCCACAGCATTCTTTCGCAGGTCTACGTCCACAGAATGTCCCTGGATGCCAAAGACCTCAGCCTCTTGTGCGCCCTCTCGTTCAGCCAAGTCGAGGAGACGATATGCATAGTCCAGGAGACTATCCGATGTACCTGAGGTCCTCATCTCCTCCAGCCTCATAGGGCGCCTGGGCCCTCTCCATCTCCTGAAGCTTGCCGATGATCTTCTCCATCTCCTTTGCGCGCTCCTCCAGGGCATGCATGCTAACCTCAATCCCAAGGATATGTGAGAGGATCCTCAGAACCTCCTGGGCAGCCTTGGGATCCACGAGATAGCCGCTGGTCACGCCCATCAGGCAGACTGCATCTATGCCCCGCAAGGCTCCAAGCCCCAGCAGGAGGCCAGAGACTCCGATGATGCCACCGCCAGGTTCGTTCTCGTGGAAGATCACCTCATGCTGCTTCATCTCTTCGACCAGCTCGATCCTCGTGGCAGCTCCCATGACAGCGGGCTTGTCGACGAATTGTCCAGTGCCATAGCCGCCCAAAGCATAGATGCGCGATACATTGAAGCTCTGGGCGATATCCAGGAAGATGCCTGTGAGCTCGTAGTGCCCCTCATTGGTGGCGCTCTGGTAGTCCCCGATCAGGATTAGAAGATCCGACTCATTCCCCTTTCCCTGATATGCATAGATCTCGTTCCTGACCTGCTTGATGGTGCCGTCTTCCCTAACCATGACCTGGGGCGGAAAGTGAGGCGAGTAGATCTCTATGATCTTCTCAGCCCTCAGCTCTTCTACCATGTGATCGGCCACCAGTTTCCCAACATGGCCAACGCCCGGCAGCCCTTCCACGAGGACTGGGTCCTTTAGCGTCACATCTTTTATGCGGCGAACAAGGGTCTCCTTCATTTAACCTCCTTGGCCAATGCTCTCCTGTATCTCCCATATGGGTCGTCCGGAGAGAACTTGGCTGGCTTTGTTGGAATGGTAGAAGCGCCACAGACAGGGCAGGCATCCTTCAGGGTATAGCGGTAGCAGGCCGTACACCTCATGATCTTGGATCTCATGCCTCTCTAAGGAAGGTGCCTTCTCCGCCGTGCTGCTCGATGTACTTAACTACACTCTGAGCGGACTTCTTGAGAACAGACTCAGCGTGCTTGTAATCAGGTGCAGTAACGTGAATGCGATAACGTGGCGCGCCAATGTAGGTGATGGTGATCGTCGCATCCTTGTCCTTCGAGCGCTTGGCTTGCTTGAGGGCCTTGCGGATGACCTCAACGCCGTCAGGAGCCGGGGATGTGATATCCACATAGCCGCTGATCTCAACGGAGGGTATTTTGACGTTATCTCTTGAGAGGCTTTCCAGGATCTTTAAGTCTTCCTCGGACAGGCCTGCGTCCTTAAGGGCGTCGACACCACTCAAGGCCGTCTCTTCCATGGCTAAATAGAGGCTGTCGTAAGCCGCCACCAGGGCATCGGCCACGCGCTTAACATCATCGGGCCGGTCTTTATAGGCCATCTCAAGCCATTTCCATGCCTTCTGGTCGGCCTTCCACTCCTGGATCTTCTCTCTGCGCTGATGCTCATTCACATCTTTAAGAGAAAGATCTATGTGGTGGCGAGACGTATCGACATTCAGGACTTTGCAGACTATCTTTTGTCCCTCTCTTACGTGGTCGCGAATGTATTTGATCCATCCGCTAGCCACCTCAGAGATGTGGATCAAGCCCTGCTTGCCTGAATACTCGTCCAGAGAGACGAAGGCGCCGAAGTCCACAACCTGAGTTACTGTGCAGACCACCAGGGATCCGGGCTCTGGCCAGCCCTCACGCTGCATCGATGATCACTCTAACACTTCTACTACCTGGGTCTTTATCTCAGCCTTGCCGCCCGTGGGCTCTGCAAGCGTTCGCCCGCAGACCAGGCATTTTACGACAGTAGATGCATGGGCAAAGATCACCTGCTCGTTCTCGCAATCGTTGCACTTCACCTTGACGAACTTGGATGGCAGACTTATCCCTCCACCAGATCGAACTTGCCTGCTCTGAAGCCCGGACGGTTGTGGGCCTTCTTGCATACTGCGCAGCGGTACCTGAGGTTCAATCTCTTGGTGGGCTTATCGCCGCCTGGAACCTTGGAAAATTTGCCTTGATTTCCAATTCCATTGGCCCGGAGGTATCTCTGCCTTCTAATATGGGTCAGGGACGATTCTCGGCCTTTTCTCACCCGCTCAACCGTTTGAGCGGTATGCTTTTTGCAAAACGGGCAGTAAGCATTAAGTTTTTTTGGCATCTTCACTTCTTATCATCTCTCTTGTCTCACTTCAGACGCTAAATTCTTGTTGCGCAGATTTCTGGCGTGAACTGCCGGGAGAACGGCTACGTCATCCTTGGAGAGGATATAGTTCCTCCCATCTACTCCCACAAACATTGGAACACTATCCAGCAACCTAACAACCTCGTAGTCCCACGATATATCTTTCTTGCCCGTTAAAGGCCTTTCGGTGTGAGCCACATGAGCAAGGATGGCCTCCCGACCTCGGGCTAACGCAGACAACACCTGATGGTAGATCTCCTCCTCTTCCCGGGTCATATCTGCAATGGCGTCTTCCTTGGATGCTGAGCGAGCATTTCGAAGCGCTCTGCGAACTATCTTCTTCACCCTCTGGTCGATGAGCTTGTTCAGGCTGCTCTTCTCGCTCTTGAGGGCATCTTGCAAAATCTGGGCCTCTACGCTGAAGGGGTCGTCTAAGCGCGAGAGCTCCTGCTCTAGGCCTGCGAGATAATTCCCAACCTGCTGGTAAAAGTCCTTATCCAGGTGCAAGAGCTCTGCAGTCTTCCGCTCCTCTCGAAGCGTATTGGCCAGATCCATCTTTACAACCTGCTGCAGCTAGTTTAAGCGAACTCGTTATCTGAGATCCAGACTATATAGCTTTGTCACTGCTCAAAAACTTTGCCCGAGCTTCGGCCACGCCCCTTGCCATGAGGAAGACTGCTACGTGCATTGGCACCTCCACCCGGCCCTCAGCCAGATGGTAGCTCTCGCCACGCATCTGGGTGCTGAAGGGCTTGAGCATCTCAAGAGGAACGGGATCATCTCCAAAGACCACGGCGTCTTCCAGTGGGTCGAAGTCTTCCAAGTCTGAAAGGGTCAAGGGCGTCACTCGAAGGCCAGTGCCACCGTGCAGACTGCCGGGGCATCGAATAAGCCTGCGCACATCAGCTGTGACGGGCTCATCCGTCTCACCGCGCTCTTCTTCTATGCTTATGACTGCGTTGACTTTCTCCCGCTCTAGGTATTCGCCAAGGAGGCTTCCCCACACTGCTGAGCTGTACTTGAGGAAATCCAAGTTTCCCTTTTGTATCTCTTCAATGGCCCGATCATCAAGAAGGCTTTGGTAAAAATCCGATGCCTTCTTTGGGCCAAGTCCCTTGGTTTGAGAGAGGAGCTCCAATGCATCATCCTCATCCATGCCTCTTATCTTAGCAACGAATGATGATACAGAACGGTTAATCCTGTTGCCCCAGCCAGAGGATCCCTCTTTGGGAAAAGTCATCTTGGTGGCACTCTTAACGCCATAATCACCGCCAACTCTTACCTCGTAGATGAATCGATCTATGCTCAGTCCGCGGCCAGTCAGATAATCCACGATCTCCCGCCGCTCATCGCTGCCAAGCGCGAGAATCCGCTGGTCGCGGACATGGATGTGGTAGCCTCGCCCCCCAGAGAACACAGTGGTGATTTTGCTATCTGAGAATCCGAAGTCAGACAGAAGAAACTCTAGGAGCTTTTGGGCCTCCCTCTTTACCCGAGAAAGCATCTCGCCGTATGAGCTTGGGGCCTTGCGCAGATGATCAGCATCCAGATCAAAGATGAGATCTGCGCCCTGCCAGAGCTTCTCTTTCATGGTCGGTGCGCCTGGCCTCTGGTAGTAGGCAGCAGAATGATAGATGTGTCGCGGCACCATGCTGCGCACGTAGTCTGCTAATTCGCCCCTGGAAAGGTAGGATTTGTGGCGGCGCATGCCCGTGTCATCGAAGAACAGGAACCCCCATTCCCGGGACTCAAAGTCAGGCGGGACATCCAATGATGATTCGATGTAGTGCTCTCTGAACTTCGAGATCAGAAAATTTCGGGTCAAGGCGTTCATACAATCGCCTCAGTAAATCTCCGGTCGCCGGTCGAAAAAGCACGGAATCTCGTGGCGAGCATGATCTCTCTGCGCTAAATTTACCTCTCCATATATCAAAGCCTCGCCTGATCCTGCTTCTGCCTGCACTTCGCCCATGGCATTGATGATCAAAGAGCTACCACCTTGGGCCCAGTTGCAGGCTAGGTGTGACATCTGATTCTCTATTGCTCGCGCAAGGCAGAGTGCGCGCCACTGATGGCAGCGTTGCGCTGGAAACTGGGCTGTGGTGACCAGAAAATCCGCACCTTGCAGCGCGAGAGAGCGCGCGACCTCGGGAAAGCGAAGATCGTAGCAGATCTGCAGGCCTACCATGCCCCACTTTGTAGACATAGGCGAGATGAAATTGCCACCCTCGAAGTGCTCCTTTTCTGGGCCGAAGATGTGGATCTTAGGGCGCAGCTCCAGCCCCTCGGAATCCAGGCAAAATCCCAGATTCTGGCTTTCGCTCCTCAGGGAACCGATGATCAGGCACTCGTGCTCCTGCGCCAGGGCCCGGAAGGGATCAAGAGTCGGGTAAGGCGGAAGATCATTGGCGATTGCCTGCAAGGAAGGCTCGTAGCAAAAACCCGTCAGGAAGAGCTCAGGAAACACCAGGATCTTTGCGCCTTCGGCCAGGGCCATGCTGGCCATCTCAAGCGCTCGCGCAAGGTTGTGCCCAAGACGACATGGCTCGACACGTAGCTGGATGCAGGCTGCACGCATAACAAATTAAGGCAGGTCCATCTATATTAATGTGACAATGAGATTGAACAGTGTGACAATGAGATTGAACAGTGTGACAGTGGGATTGGACAATGTGACAGTGAAGTTGGCCTATGATTTTGGAAGAAGAATGCTTTATATCCAAAAAACGCAATCATAAGCCCTCAGATATGAATCGAGACCTTAAGGCCCGCATCTATGGCATCCTTGAGCCAGGAGACGAGGACAGCAGGTACTTTGACCCATTCATTATGGGCCTGATAGTATTGAATGTCATAGCAGTGGTTCTGGAAACAGTTGATTGGTTATACGCTCGTTACTCACTGTTATTTTACGCCTTCGAACTCTTTTCGGTGTCGGTTTTCACTGTTGAATATATCTTGCGTGTCTGGAGCTGCACTGCAAATCCGAGCTTCAAAGATCCCATCTTTGGCAGGCTGCGTTTCATGGCAACGCCCCTGTCAATCGTCGACCTCCTGGCGGTGCTTCCATTTTATCTGCCAGTCTTCATCACTGATTTGAGATTTCTGCGATCTCTGAGGCTCTTCAGGCTCTTTCGAGTGCTGAAGCTGGCACGCTACTCTGAGTCCCTACAGACCTTCGTGGACGTGATCAGGCTCAAGAAGGAAGAGCTGATGCTGATGTTCTTTGCCATCATGATATTGCTCGTGATCTCCTCCAGCCTGATGTACAATGCAGAGCACGAGGCACAGCCCGAGGCCTTCTCCAGCATTCCTGCTGCAATGTGGTGGGGCATAGTGACGCTGGCCACAGTGGGCTATGGAGATGTCTATCCCATAACGCCCTGGGGAAAGTTCATAGGCTCGATAGTAGTGATATTGGGAATCGGCCTCTTTGCTCTGCCCACAGGCGTTCTGGCATCCGGCTTTTCAGAGGTGCTGGCCCAAAAAAAGCGCGAGCCTAAAGATCATTTTGTCTGCCCGCACTGCGGCCGGCACATCGAATGTGACCTGGCCTCGGCAGCAGAACCAGCATCCCACGATGGGCCAGTGAACAAAATGGAACGGTGATCTTCAGCATGATGCAGCCGGATAAAAATCATGACCAATATCGACCTTAACGCTCATGGCCTCATGTATCTTCCTGGCATCCTTCGCGCTCAGGGCCTCCTTTGCGCTGACAGCTCTGCCTGTGGCAATGTATATCTTGATACAATCCCAAATTATTGTGATGTCTCGCGGCAGTTTAATGCAACGGGGCAGATGATGCTCATTCATGTTCCTGGCGATCCTGCATCCTCCACCCGTTTCGTCTCTATTGGTGCATCTCAAATTGCAGAAGGCCACTGTTTTGAGAAGCACCACTCCGACGTCGATTTCATAAGGAGGGTCGGATATGCTCCGCGAATACACCGCCGCGGCCATGGCAAATGAGGATAGGTTCTCTATTGTTCCCTTTGACCATCTGCTCTTCAAGTAATTCATGATTCGCGGAGAAATTTCCTTCTCTGCCTGCTCCACAAGGGCACGATAACCTTTTGCCGTGGGCATCAACAGGATTTGGTCAAATTCAAACTCCTTGCCGGTCACCTGGCTGTCTATCAGCTTCGCAATATTCTCTCCATATCTATCTAATTGATCTCCCATCATGCCCCACTGAAAATTGAAATTCTGTGCACCTCATTTTATCTTTGCATCGCTCTCTTTCTCATCTCCGGCGGCATCTTCTCAAGTGCGTAGCGCAGTGCTGTCCTGGGCATCTTCTCCTTTCTATTCATTATGTACTCGAAGATCTCTTGCTGGTGTTTCTTGCTCGCCTCTTTAAGCATCCAGCCGTAGCCTTTCTGCACAAGGTCATCCCTGTCCTGTAGCAGGATCTCTGAGATCTCCAGTACCTCATTCAGGAACGACCCTTTTCTGGCAGGAAGTATCAAACTCACTGCCGCAGCCCGCCGCATCCAGCGGTTCTCAGAGCGCGCCCAATCTTTTAGATTATTTAAGAACTCCGGATACATCTCAAGGAAGCTTCCGATGGTGTGGTTGCAGAGCGTGTCGCATTTCGCCCAGTTGTCGACGTAATCCGAGATCCATCTCTCAAAGACATAAAAGTCGGATGGTTCGTACCTCTTTTGCATCAAGTATGACCATTCAAAGGCTATGAAAGCCTCTTCATTGTAATTTGTATCCAGAAGTTTTTCGCACAATGAGAATATTTCCTCTTTATCCTTCCCGTCTATCCGCCGAAAGTATTTAGCCGCGATCTTCTTGACCAGTGCAGCCTTCACCCCATGAAATTTGACGTCCTCCTTGAAGAAGCGTTGGGCACCATCTCTGGTCTTCTCATCTATGTTTTGCACTAGCTCCTGTCTTACTGCCTCCAAAACATCCTGCTGCATCTTGATTTTCCCTCTCCGATCATCTTTTTTGCCATTGATTCCATCCTTTGGCCTTATCGTGATTCGAGCGAAAAGATCTTTTCCATTCGATTGAACGAATCACGGGATTTTAATGAGATTGTACCTCTTGACGCCTGCTGCGGGAAAGCGCCTCATAGGGCGGGCGCTGGCCGCTCATCCAGCCATCCGATCGGCTCTATCATCTGGAACTGTCGCAATCATCGCAGGGACGACTTGCGGCTACGTGGCCGAGGAGATATTGAAGAGCATCGGTCAAGCAGAGGGCTTCTCGCGCAAGAGCTTCTTTCGCGGCATCGTTTTGCCGCCCTGGCGAGAGACTACTGCAGATGGGAGGCTGCCGGATGAGAGCGGCTTTTCCGGGGATGTGATAGTCGTTCGTGGAGTCTGGGAGCGGGGCAGAACCATCTTCGACGCGATCGATGATCTGGCAGAGGGAGATGTCATCTTAAAAGGGGCCAATGCCCTGGACATGGAGCGACGAGCGGCTGCGGTGCTTGTAGGCCATCCCAGGGGCGGAACAATTCTTGCAGCAATGCAGGGTGTGCTGGGACGACGTGTGCGCCTGGTCTTGCCAGTAGGCCTGGAGAAGCGCGTCTACGGCGATCTGATGGAGCTGGCAGGGCGGCTGAACGCTCCAGGGAACTCTGGCCCCCGAATCTTTCCGGTGCCAGGGGAGGTCTTCACAGAGATCGAAGCAATCTCGATCCTGACTGGTGCAAAGGCCAACCTGATGGCAGCGGGCGGCGTTTGCGGGGCAGAGGGATCTGTATGGCTGGCCATCGATGGCAGCGAGCGGCAAATAGACGCGGCTGAAAGGCTCTTGAAGGAAGCCTCCATGGAGCCTGGATTTGAGCTGTGACAGCCCCTCTTTTGTCTTCTTCAGGTTACAATCTCATATGTAACAATCACATAGGATGTCACGTCCACCATGCCTGTCTGGCCTGAGCTGTAGGAACCTGCCATGTTTATATCGGGCAATCCATATGCAGAGATCTCCAGCACCTTCCCCAAGCGCACTCCCGCTGCGGATGCCATTTGTTGGGCGTTCTCTTTAGCATTCGCCACAGCCTTCTGGCGGGCATCTGCTACTGCTTTGCTGGCATCGCCGAGGCCGTATCCTGCCAGGTATGCCTTGGCCCCTGCAGACTTTGCTGCTTCTACCACCTCGTTTATCCTGGACTGATCGACGGTCCTGAGCCGGACGACGGCGGATCTCTCAAGCGATGATGCCTCAAAGGTGCTGTTCTCACATACTGTAGTATTGTTCACCACCTTGCATACCTTGCTTGTGGACTGGTAACTCGTAACTCCTGTTGACTGACCCGACATTATCTCATCATCTTTCACGCCAATGGCTTTCAGAGCATCGATTACGTTGCTCATCTTCCTGGATGCCTCGGCCTGGGCAGTCGTCATATTATCATTGCTGCTCGTCACTGAGATGGAGATGCTTGCAGTATCCGCAGGCACAGTCACAGTCCCAATGCCTTCGACGGTCAAGCTTGGACTCTCAGCCGCTGCCTCTGCACAGAGAACAACAATAAATATGATGCCAAATAGTACAACGATGCTCAATAGCGCATCCGACCACTTCATATTATCCACCACTTCATATTATCCCCTAGATTGCATAGCGGTTAAATGTATTAAATCAGACGGTCGAATGCGATGCCTCAAGAGGCATATCACATGTCGTCTCCGACCTGACTTACCAAAATTTGATATAGATTCCGAGTAGAGCATAAGCGAAAAAGTTCAGATGAGGGGCGCTGCTCTACAATGGACACTGACTCAAATCCCCCCGGCGCTGGGGTCTCGGGGCTTGCCAAAGAGGGCGAGCAGTTCGGCAGGGCGATCAGAAGATCTCTGGGCGACATATTCTCCGAAGCCTTTGAGATCTACAGGAAGAATCCGGCAATGATCATTCCGTCATTGCTGCCCATCGCAGCGCTGATACTTGGCATTGGATTCTTCGCCAGTTTCCTGGGGCTGGCTGTGGTTATTGGCGACTGGGGTAAAATCATGGCATTCTCAGCAGTGGGCGGGCTCTTGTTGCTTATAGTACTATTAATAATATCATTCTTCGTCGCAGAAGGATTGACTATAGAGATGATCAAAGAGGCATCCTCGGGCAGAAAAGTGGACTTGAATTACGCCTGGCAGACCTCAAAGGGCAGGATGGAGCCACTCATTCTATCGTCCATTCTGGCCGGAATAATCACAGCCATAGGATACCTGCTGCTTGTCATCCCAGGCATAATATTGAGCTTTGCATTGTACTTCGTGGCCCAGGCCGTGATGATTGACGGGAGGTCCGGCGTTGATGCCATCAAGACGAGCTGGGGATTCGTCAAGAGCAACCTCTCCGACTCGATCGTGATCATCCTCGCATCCATGCTCATTTGCATTGTGCTCCAGGCAATTCCAGGCATAGGGCCTCTTTTATGCTTGCTCTCGCTGCCATACATCTATGCTCTGGCCACGCTGCTCTATTTGGACCAAAAGAAGATGCCGCCAGTAAGACAGGAAACATCAGTGAGTATATCCTGAATAATCTCACTTTCTTCTCCAAGATAGCTACATGAGCCGACCATCATCTTTAATTTCAGTCGTTACATGCTTTCTGCCCATGAGCACGATCGGAAAAGCGATCAGACTGGAACGCATTCTGGATCGCAAAACTCGCAGAACTGTTATAGTGCCGATGGATCACGGAATATCCGTCGGCCCAATATCTGGGTTGATCGATATGCCTGCCACAGTGGACATGGTGGCCGAGGGCGGCGCGAATGCTGTGCTGGGACACATGGGCCTGCCACTGCACGGCCACCGGGGCTATGGAAGAGATATAGGCCTGATCGTTCACCTATCAGCGTCCAGCTCCCTGGGTCCCGATCCCAACCACAAGGTCCTCGTGACGACCGTCGAGGATGCCATCAGAATCGGTGCGGATGCTGTGAGCATCCACGTCAATGTTGGGGCTGAAGATGAAGCTGAGATGCTGCATGACCTGGGACGGACTGCTCGCACATGCGACCTGTGGGGCATGCCGCTCATCGCCATGATGTATCCCCGCGGACCAAAGGTCAGGTCGGAGCACGGAGTAGAATATGTAAAGCTTGCGGCACGCATTGGATCAGAGCTTGGTGCTGATATCGTCAAGACAAACTATACGGGCTCTCCAGATACCTTCCGAGAGGTTGTGAAGGGCTGCAATGTGCCAGTTGTGATCGCAGGTGGCCCCAAGATGGACACAGAAAGGGAGCTGCTGCAGATGGTCTATGACTCCATCCAGGTTGGCGGCGCAGGTGTGGCCTTCGGGCGCAATGTCTTCCAGGCAGAGAACCCTACGCTCTTGGTCAGAAAGCTCTGCTCAATCGTTCACAAGGGATACACTCCCAAAGAGGCTGATGAGTTAGCACTTTAGGACGAAATTGGGGCAGATCATCGCCAATTCACCCGTCACAGAGTGCAACATCAATTGAACACAGAGGCAAAAAAAAGCGATCAAGGGCGAAGGACAAGTGCGAAGGACAAATCACACGTCCCTACCCAGTGCTGTGGGACTTGCGGCCCTGTCCTTCGCCAAACAACCTCTATCGCCACTTTGCGATCATAGACAGCGTAGCGCTCTCATAAGTCTTTATATTTGCAGGCTGTAAACTTGGCTTTGGCACTGCTATGAACGACATGAATGAGTAGTCCACCGGCACAGTCCTAACCTCAAAAATATTGTTATTTGTATTCGTGTAATATGGGGTGAAGCTCATCCCAGCTATGATCGTCCCGGCTGACAAACCAACCATTGGCAATAATTCACACTTGTCATTTGATAGAATGCTCAAAGACCCTACCATACTGCTGCCATCCGAATCCGCTCTTATACCGTCGTACCAGTTGTTGTCTGCGCCCTCTGTTTCAGAGTCGTCTTCGTCTACTAATGATTCTATCTTTACCGTCTTCCCCAAGTTTTGAATTTCTATACTGGAATAAAATCCATTTCCAGTCTCACCCACGGACGATCCAAATCCCTCAGACGTTATAGAATCGGGTGTAACTTGCGATTTGTCCTCGTAATCCGCATTCTTCGTTGACACACGTTTTTGTTCTGCGGAATTGGTGTTGGAATACGATGCGTCGATGGTTCCACTTGATATCTGTGAGGTCGCACCAATTCCCATGGACACATCATTGGATGCGTCTAGCGTCTTGGACCATTTAAACAATCCTGATTGGGTCTCAACTGATACATCCACGTTCTTTGTGTCGCCTTTTGACTTGGTTGCAACTACAGAATGGGAGAACTTGCCGCAAGAGCTGGTTGAACTGCCAGCGCCATCGGAGTGAATGCCATATGGAAACTCGGCAAACCCCGTATACGGTAGCAGCACTGCAGAAGATTCATATTTGGCATTATCAACGCCGATACTCTCGTGGGCGGTTGTCTCCGAATTGAATAGTGTAATGCTAACGCTGACTGTAGCATCGGCTGTGAATGCCAAGATTGAGATGAGAATTACGCAAATCGCTGTAATCCTCCTCAACGATCTCTTGTTTGGTCTCATTGCTACCCAACCTCCCCTATTTAAATTCGCAAATATTTTTTAACCTACTAACAGAATTGAATTGGTGCTGAGGGCGCCTGTATATTCCAAACCGCATTCGTTGATCGAGTCTATGTAATCGAATCCGTTCTCCCATCCAAAGCCCGAAATATCTGAGATGGATGGATCATAAACGATATCCGAGAGCGTGCTCCCAGTTAGCGTACTTGCAGCTCCAAAATCATATTCATTTTCGCCAATTTTAACTGTGTTCATGTTGTAGCCGCCGGCGCTGTTGCTAGACAGTTCGCCACCGGATAGCTGTTGAATTGCAAATAAGTATGGTGTGAATGTGCTGGAATGAGTTCTGAACTGAGAAATTCTATACCCATTCGTGGTTGGGATGGTTTGAGTCAATGCTGCGACCATGCCAAACGATTTGGCTCCAGAAGCGGAGGTCAATACACCTGTATTTATTGAAACAGACCGGCCATCGACAAAATTGAAGTTCGCTTCAGTTTTAAAATCAAGAACGGTCTCATCATCGCCCGACGCGCTGGTGGAAACTGTGTATCCTCCACCAACATCTTTATTCAACTCAGGAGATTTAAAATACACATTGGTGTAGGTGAAGGTGCCCACATTTGTTTTGGTGTCTCCAGCGCTAGCTACTGCAACACTTCCCAATAGCAGCGTGACCAACAAGGCGGCCAATATCTTCGTCATCTATTCTTTCCCCCATGTTCTATCATCTTTGAGGCGAGACCCATCTACGTCCGCTAAATTTTCCATCAAAGATGGTGTATCTTTTCAACTCCAATTTTATAAACGTGCAAGAATACTAAATTAGAAGAGATGAAACTAATATCAGGTAACTATCCTACTATATTACTTTTCATCCTTATCCATCGTCATTACTTCTCGTCCTTTATCTTGGGGACTAAATTGGCAAAGCATTAACAGTTGATCTGTTTCGGGTAAAATGAAAAATAAATTTACCAGTATATCGATTAATTTGCATAACCCTCTGCATGGGATTCAGCAGTTGCATATGCACTGGTATCGGTGACTGCTGCATGATCGGTTGTGTATGTGTTGGTCACAGCAAGGTTAGGTCCTTGAGCATAAGCGAATGCATTGGAGTATGCATCGGCCAAAGCAAAACTGTCTATTAGTGCGAATGCCTGTCCAGTTGAAGCTGAGATGGAAACGGGATCTATCTTTGCGTCTTCCCATGTCCAAGTCGAAGTCCAAGCTACAGAGAAGGGGTCATAGTTTTTCATGCTCATTGCGCTTGCACTTGCGAATGCATCAGCGCTCCCCTTTGCTGCAGGTCTATTATTATGATTAAGAGCTACAGATGCTGAGCAAATCAATCCTAATACTAGGATCGATACGATCAATCTCAATTTTCTCATGTCTATTCTTTCCCCCGATCTTCATAATATTATCCCTAGAATTACATCGAAATTACTCGCCGAATTCTGAGGTAACATTTGACCCAATTATCTACTTATCTCTAATTAAAACTTAGGAAATTTAATTAAGAAGCGGTAATGCGTAATTCAATGCCTTAACTTAAAGACGGATGCTCGACGCTCTAATTTGGCGCTCTGATATTTGGCACTCTTAATAGTTCAGATAATATCTCTTATTTGGGGTCATATCATTGAGAATGGGGGTTTGGCTCTGCAAGTGGCCGTTGGACCATTGGATCGTGCTCTTATACGCCTCATAAAAGCAGTTTTGAAGGATTATTTTGCTCCCCTTCTTAGCTTCTTTATTTATAGCGTTACACAAATTTTGGGTAAATACACTAAGAGAGCCCAGCCACTCTTCGTTGCTCGGCTCGTTCATCTTGGATGAAGCCAGCAGCAATTGACCTTCTGCGGTGACATCTAATAGCGCGCCACTATTGCATGCATCTATTATTATAGCTAAATTCTTGATATCTTTAATATATTGATTCAATTCTTCTTCGCTGATGTATGATGATGTTGCACCATTTGCATCTTTAGGAATTAGGTAATAGTTTCCGTCACGATCCAAGTATCCATGCCCGGAAAAATAGATCAAGGCGTTTCCCACTTCATCCCGCTTTTGCTTCATCTCTGCCAATGCTACTTTCAAGATGTTCTCCTTTGTTGGCGGGCAGGGGGTCTCGTCTGTCAAGACCTTGACTTCGTACCCGTGCGACCTCAACAAATCCGCCATGGTGTTGGCGTCATTCACACTGGTGCGCAGGGGCCTCCTGTCTTTATACTCATCAATCCCAATTACGATGGCGAAGTTCTTCTTTTCGTCTCCTTTTTTGCTGCTTTTTGGTAGTGTCTCCAAATCAACGTAATTGATCTCTTGCATTTGTTTTTTAGATTTCTCCTTTAATAGAATGTTTATGTTCCTGAGCGTGTTGCTCTCACGTCCAAGTTCGCTTTGCACTCCATCTGGATAGGCTATTTCAGTTTTTTGAAGGTTTTTGTTTAGGTAGTTTATGTTAGAGTCAATGCTATGTGATAGATCGATGGCATCGGCCCAATTGGCATCCTGTTTGTAGTTGTAATCATCATGCTCGTGCATTTCATGCGTTCTCACGTCAATGACGGAAGATACATTAGAGCTAGCGATCAGATCGGATCTTATGATATATGTCTCATCGCTCTTGTACACATAGTTCTCTTTCGAGTTGGTGATTGGAATAACATTCGGGCTTATAATCCCTAGACTATGATCAAATGCATCCTTATTCTCATAAATATAATTCTTTTTTGAATCTTTATTGGAGACCATCCCAGATCCGTCTATTCGGGTTGTCTTTGAGTTATCTGGTTCTCTGGCATTATTTTCTCTGGCATTATTTTCTCTAGCATTATATTCTCTGGCATTATATTTGAAAAGGCTGCCAAGATTTGAATCGATATCATGATAATCGTGAGAGTCTGCATGAAAATTTATGTCAGTCTTATTTAGCAGTTCTATTTTTTGGCCTATAGCAGATGCGTAATCATCTCCGTCTCTAATACTCTGTTTAAGCTTTTCTACGGGATCTTCCTTGTCATATCTATTATTTATATAATATTCCAAATTTTTATCAATATTGTGCATCGTATTACTGTGCGAAAAACCACCTTGCTCTTCGGCCTTAGAATCGGCTATTTTGGTGTCATATGGGTCTATTAACTGGCTCTCCTCATTTAAGGCACCATCTTTCTTGGTAAGAATATCTATACAAATCTCAGTGCACTGCGTGATATTTGCCTGCTCTCTGGCTGCATCTACCTGGGGTGCAATCATCATAATCATGAGGGCCAATATAACGCACGCTCTCAATTGCGCCGCCTCTGTAGTATATTTTGGTTTGATCATTTGGAACAGACAAATGCTTCCAAGAGATCTCTTTAGTGCCCATAATAGGTTTTTAAGTGATATATATGTTTTGCAGTCGTGATGCTGTGTTGAATAACTCCTCAAACCCGTGCAAGTGATCGTCTCAGTCCACACCTCTCTTTCGTTTTAATGCACAATTTTTAATGCACAATTATATTATAAAAAATAAATTTTAAAACGACCTCTTGAATCATTCTTGAATCATATTCCCCATATTGTTCGCTGCTACATGCTCTAATGATATTCTTTTCACCTCTGAGAAGACAGTTTTTAGCCGCCCATCACCTCCCATAGTCATACTCCTCCTTCCAGCGCTGAATAGCCCCAATGCTCTCATCTCTTTGACTGCTTTTGCTCTCGTGGGAGAGCCTCTGGCTTTCATGTTAGCGTTCGATCGAGTCATTATGACCGGATGAATCTGCTTTTCCTGGAGGTTATCGCTGACTAGAGTCGGCGAGAGTCTCGACTTCGTCGAAACAGATCGAAGATCTCTCGCCTATCAAAAATCTCTCACCTATCAAAAGCTCCATCGCCCAACGCCATCTCGACCCTGCGGCCTGAAAGGTTCTCCTCTGCCTGGTCGAGGAGCGAGTTGAATCTGCTGTCCTCCGAAACCCGCTCGTCTGTGACTTCGATCGCAACTATCTCTTTGGTCCTCAAGTCAACTGCCAGATGGAACTTTATCCAGCCCCGATGGGCCTTCCATTTCTATCGCATCCATTCACCACGATTGATCTCCACTAGATCCCTCTCCCAGCTCTCAAGAAAGTCGAAGGTCAGGTACATCTCGCTGCGCTTGACGAGAGCGGCCTGAAGGGCGTCCTCATGGCCGCTCGCCTATCCGGCCTCTCTCCATCTTACCTCCCGCTTCGCTCCTGGAACGCTCATCTCCAGCTACGAGATCTTCGAGGCTCTGCGCCGGGGCGTGGCTGTGCCCTTCAGGAAGAGGGAAGCAGAAGGCAGGAAGAACATATCCGAGCTGAGGGCCTGCGACAAGGGAGGCATGATCTTCCAGCCTTTGCCCGGAGTGTACGAACGGGTCCACCAGATCGACTTCGCATCTCTTCATCCATCGTCAAGTTACAACCTCTCGCCCGAAACAATTGAGCATCCTGGGCAAAATGGCTTCTTGAGCACCGTCCTCTCCGGGCAGCTGAACCTGCGCATCGAGACCAAGCGTCTGAAGAAGACCGACCAGGATCATGCCGGCATAGAATCAGTTCTGAAGTGGATGCTCATCACATGTTTTGGCTACACGGGCTACCGGAATGCTGAGTTTGGCCGGATACAGGTCCACGAGAGGATCACGGAGATCTCCATGGAGCTGCTGGTGCAGATCAAGGAGCTGGCCGAGGATACGGGCTTCCGGGTGCTGCACGGCATTGTGGACTGCCTTTGGGTTATCGGCGAGCTCATTGCAGACTTCAAGGAGGCTGTGGAGAGGGAGTGGATGTTAGGGCGCTGGCCATCCACCGCAGGGTGGGCAGGATGAACTATTCGCGAAGGTGTGCTGAGGCCTCGGCTGTGCAGGCTCATCTGAGGCAGGGAATCAGGCTGGCGCCAGGCATGGAGATAGGCTACGTGGTTAAGGATGCCAAAAGGTGGGTTGTCGAGCCGCAGAGGACGGCTGCAAATTTAGATGCCGTGTATCACAGGAAGCTGCTGGAGAAGGCATGGGAGGATGTGGAGTTTGCTTTTAAGTAGAAGGCTGAACTCTGCGAGCCATTTTTTGCAGGCTGTCCGCACTCTGTGGAGGGAGATGATACAGAGTTGGCAGGAGAATATAAGTTGGCATTTGGATATGAGGCCTGAGAGATGCTGGCCATTGACATTGTGCCAGCATCCTTGCTCTATAGGGCTTTAGGGTTCATGCATATCCATAAAGCTTATCTATCTCGCTTTGAAACATCTCGAATCGCTCTATCAGAGCCAACCCCTTTGGCGTAGTCTTGTAAACAACTCTGGAACCCTCAATGACTGCTTCGATGCATCCGTTTTTTATTAAAGTATCCAAATATGGCTTTACAGTCTTGAAGTTCATGTTGGCTTGATAGACAACCCTTGTTTTGCTCGCACCATGCCTGCAAATTTTCAAAATTTGCGACGCAATCAAGTCATTAGTCCTTCTTTTTGATCTCATTATACACCTCTCCCTGTAACAAGTTCAATATTTTATGTCGCATAATCCCGGTCTTTCGCCGTTGGGGATGAGCTTGTAGATTTTGCCGTCCAGGTCGACATTGACATAGCTATCCTTCGGCACAGCGTTATAGTTATGAGTGGCAAGGAAGAAGGCCAGATCATGGGGATTCATGCGCTTATCTTCATTGCCTGAGACAAGTTTCTTCAAACCTGAGATATCATCATTCATGGCCAAGGCCGTGTTCAAGAAGGCCATCAGGGTGCAGGTGGCCACGATTGCAAGCAGATATTTCGTAACCCATCTCATAGATCATCTTACATTCTTTTAAGAATGATATAGACGATTACGTATAGATCTGACCCAAATAATGGACGGATTCTGCCGAAACTATTTTGCTCAATAATGATCAGTACTTTTCATACGGCTAGAAGATCCGCGCTTCAGCATCCCATTGAACCCCGCCCTCTCATATGCTCGCCGCCTGTGGTTTGGCCTGGCCTGCAGATATGGCCTAAAAAGTGATGTGGAAGCCTGCCCAAAGAGTGCAAGACCACTAGCTGCAGAAAATGAGCTATGCGGGGGACAGGACTTCCGCACGAGTTTACGAGTAAATTAACGAATAGATACTTGTGTTCACAGAGATATGCCTTAGCATTTCTCCGACTATAGTCTAAGCATCGCGTCGTTTTCCTCGTTAGAAAGCGGAACCTGCAAAGATGAGCCAATTCCTCTTTCCACTCGGAGCTTTGCCATTATTATCAGTCCATGCATTTCATGCGAGATCAACCTTTTATCCCGGTAGTGTGCCGAATCTTCTGTAATTTTGGTGGCCCTGTTATCCCACAAGTCAATCCGTATCCATGGATAAATACTTTTTAGTTGTCATCCACTCTTCATTGAT
>JGI11944J13513_1000338_pt1 | contig 48869 bp, 53 predicted proteins | sample TerdegcoTASludge_FD_13513 | JGI IMG/M metagenome (IMG submission 13513) | reverse complement strand
CTTTCAGTTCCCTTCTCATCGGGATGTGCTTTGCGACAGCCTCTTGTAATGGCTCATTTAAGATAAAGCTTGCGCAAAATAGCCCCATTTGAACTCCAACTTTCGCCAGCGTATGAAATGCAAGTGGGTATTTAAACTCTGGCGAAGATGAACTGTGGTATTTCTAAAATCTAGCTCCTTTGCCCACTTTCTGCAATAGCCCATGCTCGACCAGATAGCTGAGATATGTCGGAAGACCAGTCCATTGGTGACGCCCGCACAAAACATCGAGGAGCCCAAATCACTGGCCTTGGCCACACCATCGGCCCTTTCTATCAATTATGGCCAACGCATTTTCAGTTAGAACTATCCTCTGCGCTTTACGCCTTGCACTTTTTACGATGACCAATCGAAAAAATGTGATGGAAGTAAACAAAGGCGAAGCATTTCTGGAGGACTAAGGCGTCCCGTGATAGAAACGGGCTCGGCTAGAGCCCGCCTACGGTCAGGGTCGTTGCCGGAGGAACATTGATGACCTTGGCAACACCCCTCTCGAAGTACATAGGCTTCTCGTAATTGTTCATCCCATCGAAGATCCTGATGGTGTGCATCTGACCTCCTAGTACAGTGAATTTGAAGACGCCATCTAGCTGGTCCCCAGTAGCGCCATCTTTGCCCACAAGGACGCCATCAACGAAAACATCGTAGCCCTTCATCGTGGTCTGGATGGTCACAGGTGTGTCGCCAGTCGCGGCGCTTGTCTGCGGCAGATAGGTTGTGCTGTATGTTTGATACTGAGCCGATCCACTGTAGGTGGTCGTCTGCGCCGCGGGCGACGCCTGAATTGGGGCCTGCGGCAATGAAGGTGCCTGGCTTATGACGTCCACTATGACGGCATTGCTGGGCTGATTGTTGAGTACGAAGACGAGAATGTGCCTGCCCACTTTGTCCGCCGCGTAATTTATGCTGTTGTAGCCAGAATAGAAATTTACGCGCTTGCTGGTTATACCAGCGGAGTCTGTCTGGGTGACCTCATAGTAGTCGGCCTGCCCGCCTAAAGGCGCAAAAGCGATGAGCTGCAACCCAGTTCCTGCCGGAACAATGGCATATTGTGACCAGTCTGCACCCTTTTGAATCCAGAGCTCATTGCTCCTGGTAGACGCAACTGCAGATTGATACTGCGTGAAGGTGACTTCCCTGCCGCTGCCGAAATAGACCTTGGAGGGTGTTTTATGTGTAACATCGACCTTTACAGGAGTGAATCCACCCACCAGGGGCATACTGGTGTTGATGTAGAACTCGCTGAAGAACGAATATGTTTGGCTGGAATTTTCAAAATCTGGCCCAGACCATGGAAGCCCGGCCTCTTCCCCGAGATTCAAAAGGCTGTTTATAAAATTATCATCAATAAATCCGCTGCCGACGCTGAGCGTCTGCTGCATGTTTGAGCCCTGCCCGGCCGCCGCGCCTATGGTAAAGCACATGACCAGAAGGCATAAGCCAATGAGACCAAATCTCAAATCATCACACCTCTCTGCAGGCCCTCTTATTATGTCTTATATAGCTTTAAGTCTCCTGTGAGCCTCATCTGAAGATCATGTAAAGCATGAGCTGTGGGTAACAGCAAACTGCCACCAGGCTCCACTTGTTCAGCATGCATGGCTTCCTGCTTCATCGAGCACCTTTTGGCTCCTTCGCAGGCCCAAATCCGACCCAGCCCGCATCAGACGACGTTGCCACCCAATCTAGGTGACGGGAGACTTGGCCAACGTACAAGAGGCCTTTTCAGAAAAAGAGGCTTTTCAGAAAAAAAAATATTTAATGATAATTGATCTAAGATCATAGCCAGTTCGGCCCGTATCCTGGCAGGTATGTCGGCCAGTAGTAATAGTTGTAGTAGTACGGGTAGCTCAAGACGGTGTTCGCAGTAACATATGGTGTCGACGGCATGTAATATCTCTCGTCCCCGTAAAGGAATCGGTAAGCTTCCGACATCCAGAGGGCATCTTCGTAGTATCCTTTTCCAGGACACGTTCCGTTATAGAAGGACTGAAGATCGCAATAGCCGTCCGGGAAGTAGCAATATCCTCCACTGGGAGTTCCGCCGTGGTTCAGGCAATAGGCTTCCATGGCGTTTCTTGCCGTATAAGCCGGGCCAATTCCACCCAGACCAGTGGCCCACACTGGTTCTGCCATCAGAGAAAAAATCAGGGCCATCAGTATCCAGCATTCTTTTAGTCTCATAAATAATCCCCCAATGGCCTTTTGCTCGACTATCTATGAAAGATTTTTGGTCGGGAATGAAAAAAAGCCCTGAGATATCCCAGGGTTTGCTAATCGATCTCAACCTTAAGCTGTAGCAGTTGCATTGACCGATGCAGTTGCATTGGCCGGAGATGTCACATTGGTCGGAGCGGGCACGAGCATATTGACGAACGCCAGATCGGTCACGCTCTCGTTGGTGATGGCCACTGTAAACTTGCCATCGACTGGGGTTACGAGGTTCCAACCCATCTGTATAACCTCAGAGACCGTGTACTCCCCAGCGGCCAGGTCTATGAACGCGAACTTGCCGTCAAGAGCCGTTGTTGCAGTCTTGATCACAGTTCCTGCGGGCTGCTCGAGATTGACAGTCCAGTTGGCCAGGCCTGTTTCATTGTCGTCCTTGACAATTCCCTCGATGGTGAACTTGGGCTCTACAACTGGCGCCGTCACATTGGCCGGAGCGGTAGCATTCTCAACTGCAGGTGCAGTAACATTTGCAGCAGCTGCCTTCTCAACCGGTATGGCTGTTGCTGCGGTCTCCGAGGCCTTTGTAGCCTCTCCTACGGTGGCGGCCTCCTTAGTGGTCTGGATACCCTCTGATACCGCATTAACGCCTACCAACTTCGTGGAGTAAGGCTGAGCAGATCCCTCTTTGAACGAATAGGGAACCCTTGTGCTCTGCACAGCAGGAGCCTGGAACGAATACTTATTTGTGATCATATCAGCGGTCAGATTATGAGCAGGAGCTCCCTCGCTGATGCTGTAGGCGACTTTTGATCCAGAAGTTACAGTGTAGGACTGATTCCCCGCGGACTGTATGGTGTACCCCAAGGCAGGCACAAAAATGATAGCTGCTATCATGAGGGCCACGGTGATAGCCAAAACTTTCCTCATATTGAATACCTCCAATTCCTCTAGCACATATACTTATGACTGTAGCTTGAACATCCTCCCTTTTGAGAAGAACTGTCGTGAAGTCTAGTTATTCTTCATATAAATAGACTTTCATAGCTAAAGACTGTTAAATGGAGGCTGTATCGCATTTATGTCTATTCTTTTCTGCCTCGGGCCAAAGAGACTTCAGCGTCCCAAGACATATTTTTTGTTTATCTATCTGCTAAAATAAGGCATTAATGCAGAATAATTCCAAATTTTGCGCAGATTATGCATGATTTTTGCACAATAACAGATGAGTTCCATCGCAGTTTATGCCATCGGGCGGTGCGAACCCCTCCCTGCAGGCCGAGAAGGTCACGCCTTCTCGCAGTGCGCTCCTCTCCACCTCTCGCATCAATCCCATCCTCATATCTGGGGGGAGGTACAGGCTTCCAAAGATGCGGCACCCTCTCTGGAACATGACCTTTAGAGCATCGCCAGCCCTTGGAAATGCTGAGCAGACCCTTCTCAGATTGTCTTTGCGGGCTTTGTAAGTGGATGAGACTATGTGCTTCGCCCCTGCTCGACATACGGCAAGGACCAGCTCTTCGATCTCGGACTCATTTATGCCTGGGATGATAGGATCAATTCTGGCGGACACAGGGATATTGCAGTCAGTCAGCCTGCGTATGGCCATCAGCCGCCTAGTGGGCGACGGAGCACCGGGCTCCAGCTTCCTGGAGATGGAATCGCTGAGCGTTGTGATGCTGATGGCCACTGTGGACTTCATGCTGCTGAGCAGATCTGCGTCCCTGATCACGAGATCGGATTTCGTTACAACCTGTACCGGCAAGCTTTTCTCCAATAGAATCTGCAGACATCCTCGGCTCAGCTCAAGCTCCTTCTCCATTGCAGGATAGGGGTCAGAGCTATTGGACATGGCCACAAGGGTGCTGGGATTGATCTTCTTCGCATCCCATCCCAGACGCCTTAGCAGATCGGCTTTGGGCCGACACTCCTGGAAATGGGGAATATAGGAGGATGCATAGCAATAAAGACAGCCATGCGGACATCCAGTGTAGGGATTCAGGCTCATCTTTGGCGGGCAGGTACATAGCTGGCCCTTCCAGGGGTCGAAAGGTCTCAGAATCATCCTGTGCGGATCTCCTCCTGCTCGTCTGGATCCTCCCAAGCACCATCGAGCCTCATTACGATGAAATCCCTATCGCTGCACACGCCTGGGCGGTAGGGGGCTCCAAGATCTCTCATTATCAATCCGGTGCAGCCCAATCTCTTTGCCTGGAGACAGTAAGCCCTCACCTCGCCCTCGTCGTTTAAAACCCTCTCCTCAGCAGGCGAAATGCCCAGAAAAGGCATGCTCTTAGGCTCTCCAAATGCTCCCAACAATCTTCGTCTTCTCTCCTGATAGCTTAGGCCTGTGAGGTCCTCTCCATTAAGATATATCAGTTCATAAGCGATGAGCGCTGGCGATATGATGCTCTTTCGTGTGAGCCTGCGGTGGTTGATGTACTTGATCATCTCAACCTGGCTGCATACGCCTCCATCCCGAAATCCGATCAGGTCGGCATCCACAATCAGGTCATCTCTCAGTGCTCCAAGCTGCTGGATTAAGCCTGACAGAGCCGATGTGATGTTCTTTTGGTGGGATGTGAAAACCGAACACCCACCACTCGCTACATGAAGCTGCACCTTTAAACCAGCATACTTTGGCAAAAATGCCCTGGGCGTTGCGAGTGCACCTGGGCGAATTATCATGGGCCTCACCGGCCTACCTGACTGAATCTTGATTTGTTTCAATGCTCCATCTTGGGCTGCTCTGGCCACCAATCCCATCTCCGGCATCGCATTATAAGCCCTTTGAATCTCGCCTTTATCCGAATTAAATGTTTTAGAAAGAGCTGCCATCATGGTCTGGGGGCCGATGCCAGTCAGCATGCTTCGCAGAGCTGTCCTGGCTATGTATTTTCCTTCATGAGGCAAGGCAGATAGAAACAGGCCTTTCAAAACGACACCCTTTCGGCGTTCCGAATCTGGACCGTTCATCTGAGAGACACGTCGCAGCCCGTTGTATACAGATAATGCTTGCAGTGGCTCTCTCGTTAGCGGATGCTGTACTTTGTGCTGCAAAGCCACCTCGCACACCTTACCGATCTCACTGAGGTCCTCTCTAATGGCGAGAACATCCACTCCGGACACCTCTTCGAGAGCTGCCAGTATGGACTCGGGGCCTATGCCCATCTCTCTCTCTTCCCATGGCGGCCACAGCTCGCCATAAATAAGCCGAACCGCAGGGCAGATCATTCCAGGCTCGATGCCGATCAGAAACTCAGAGGTCAAACTGGACTTTTGGCTGCGAGGGGCCAAAGAGACCTCTTCCAAGAGCGCTGCTATTCGTGAATATAGCATTTATCTCTCTATCTTAATCTTCTTCAGATCCTCGGCCCGCCTCGTCAAGTTCTCGATCATCGCATCCAGCCCCTGAAGGAATGGCTTTGTTTGATCCGTGGTCACTGCACCTGGGGCCGATGCTCTGATGAGGCCTTCCTGCTCCAAAACCCTAAGAGAATATCGTACCTTATGGCTGGGTATCTGCGTCTCCTCCGCCAGCTTGAGAATGCCGATGGGCTCGTTCTCTACCACCTGCTTGAGTATGATCAGGTGTCTTTGCAGCATCTCAAGCTCCTCGCTCACCTTCTCAGTCAGAATACCATCACATCCGCTCAAGTGATAAACAATTATTAATCGAATGATCGCCTTATAATTTTATCGACTGACATGGCACATGCCAACACAGATAATCAGCGCCAAGAAAAGCTCAAGGAGATCATCGATCATTACATGTCCAATGCTCCAGGGGCAAGGGTTGAAGCCGACCTGTGCCTCAGCATGAACCGCTGGGGAGGCAGCCCTCTTCTCATGATCCTGGATGCCAGCTTTACATCAGTGGGCCTCGGCTACTTTCATTCCGTAGTGCCTGCAGTGCAGCGTTTTCGGACTTGGGGCCGCTGTTCCTCCTTGCGAGACCTTCAGGACGCAGATCTGGACAGCCTGCGCATATTCTGGAAGAACCAGCGTTCCTGGGAGGTTGCCAGAGGCGCGGCTTCATATCTGGTTCGCCTGCAAGAGGATCGATCTTTGGCAGAAGAGCGCGATGCTCTGGCCTGCTGGGCGCATGAATCCCGCCCGGACCGATGGAGAGAAGACCCCATAGGAATGGTCAAAGGCGTGGGCATCAGCACCTTTCAATACCTGCGCATGATGGGGGGAGTGGATACAGCCATGCCTGATAAAATCGTTCGGCGAGTTGTGGAGCGGGCCCTCAGGGAAGCGGGTTGGGAGATGAACATCGATGGGGACCTGGCCTTGATCGACGCCGTACGGCATATAGGCAAGGCTTCAGGCTACAGATCTGCAGATATCTGCTGGATGTGCTGGCTTATACAGTAGCAGTCAGTAGCGTGCCCGCCGGGAGAGGAAGTCGATGCCATGCCGGGTGGTTACCCGCTTGCCCATATCCTTTCCGAGGATCTGTGGAGATGACACGCCTGTCACTACGAGCATGGTTCTGATGGTATGCTCCAGGTTCGGGTCGATCTGCGCTCCCCAGATTATTCTTGCGTCGGGGTTGATCTTTTGGTAGACCTCATCCACAACGGTCTCGGCATCAGTGATGGTCATGTCTGCACCGCCCACGACATTCACAAGGGCGGATGTCGCATTGGATACATCCACATCCAGTAGGGGGCTTCTCAGGGCCTTTGTGACGGAGTCGCGCGCTTTCTCCTCTCCTTCTGCCTCGCCCATGCCGATCATGGCCACGCCGCCGTTCGTCATGACCGTCCTGACATCGGCGAAGTCCAGGTTGATCAGCCCTGGTCGTGTGATGAGCTCAGTGATGCCCTTTACTGAGCGCATCAGGACCTCGTCTGCCACCTTGAAGGCTGCCTGCAAGGGCAGGTTCGGGACTACGCCAAGAAGCTTGTCGTTGGGCACCACAATTACTGTGTCAGAGACCTCTCGCAGCCTCTTCAAACCTGCTTCTGCATTTTGCATGCGAATGGTCCCTTCGGCGCTGAAAGGAAGGGTGACGATGGCGATTGTCAGAGCTCCAGCCTCTCTCGCTGCCTCTGCCACAACCGGGGAGGCCCCAGTGCCCGTGCCGCCTCCAAGGCCGCAGGTTACGAACACCATGTCGGCCCCATCCACAGACGCCCGAATCTCGTCGATGTCCTCCTGGGCTGCCTCTTCACCGATTGCCGGCAGGCTGCCGGCTCCAAGGCCGCGAGTGGTGCGCCTGCCTATGAGAAAGCGTCGATCTGCATTGATGTGCAGGAGATGCTGAGCATCGGTGTTGATGGCATAGAGCTCTGCTCCCTGGATGCCGCAATCAGCCAGGCGATCGATGGTATTTGAGCCCCCTCCACCGCATCCTATGACCCTGATGACTGTGGTCAGTTCCTCCAAAACCGCCACCAACTCCTCATCGCTCTGGATCATGCTTGAGGGCTTTATCCTGCTCTCCACCTCTGCTCTGTCCAGAGCATCGTCAATGATGTACTTCATCTCCATCCCCTCTACTTTTTTTTGTTTTATTCTAGTAATCTATTAGTATATAGATTTTTGCATAGTGATGTACGATGATTTATTAAAATATAATCGATAACAGATATCGATTAAATGGAAGAAACTCTGTAGGGTCTGTCTCTCGTAATGCATATTTGTCTTCAAATACATTCGACATGGTTCACATCATTACTATTACATTATAAATATTTTTTATCCTTGGAGGTCCTCCAGTCAGTAGGATTTCAAAGACTTGAGCTTTTCTATCTGTCTCATTATCTGCTCAGATTCCTTCGCCTTCTCTGTCTCAAGATAATCGATTATCTCATGAAGGCTTTTGTTCAGCTTATAGATACGATACGGCCTGCCTTTTCCAGGGTTTTTCTCATCCCTCTCGGAGATCCAGTCCATTTTTCTGATCTCTCTCATGGCAATGCTCACTTCCGGCTGCCTGAGATCAGAACCTATCTCAATCTCTCGGGATGTGGCCTCTGCCACGCTCGCAAGGTACGTCAAAACCTTGGCAACATTCCTCTTGAGGCCTACCTTCATCAGTATGGATGCAAACTCATCGCGCTCAACCTTCGGGTCAGAGCCGGCGGATGTATTCAAAGCGGTCACCAGGCGCATAAACGAGTGATAACATATATATAAGTTTCGTTGAAAATAATTCCATTGAACAGGAATTCTGTCAATCTTTTAAATTATTTTTATTTCAGCGCAATCACGCCCGTCAGGCTGATCAAAGATGAGTTATAGAAGCTCGAAGCGCAGATAAGGCTACAGACATGCCTAATCTCGGAGGCTTAAATGCACATCATGGAACTTCTAGGCAAATCCAAGGTCAAGGTCGAGCACGAGATGGTGCAGGGGGCAAGCGAACCATTGATCGAATGGTGCCCTCTCTTTGATAAAGTCAGAGGAATCAAAAAGGTGACAGCACAGGCGGCTGCGGCGAATATGGAGTTCAGAATAAAGGAGCACGGGCTGTTCTCGCCAAGGCGCAAGCTGGAGATGGGGACTTTTGTAGGCTTCGGGGCTTCTGAGTCGATGATGACGGGACTTGAGAAGGGCATAATCGATGCTGCAGTCACAGTATGCGACGGCGCTGGCACTGTCATCACATCCAATCCAAAACTCGTGCAAGGCATGGGTGGCTGGATATCAGGATTGACGAAGACAGACCCAATCTCAGAAGTGCAGGAAGGGATCGTGGCCAGGGGTGGGCATGTGCTCTCGGCCCAAGATGCCAAGATCGACCAGGTAGAGGGGGCAGTTTGGGCGGCATCCAATGGCTACAAGCGGTTTGCGGTCACCGTAGCAGACGCACAGACTGCAGAGAGGCTTCGTGAGCTAGAAATTGCGGCCGGGATACGGATAATGATAATCGGGGTACACCTCACAGGCATAAGCTCCAAAGACGCTGAAAGGCTCTTGGCCTTGGCGGACATCGTGACGAGTTGTGCCTCCAAGCACATCCGAGAGCAGGTCAAGCCTCTGGTACAGGTGGGCACAGCTGTGCCCCTGTTCGGCCTGACCCAGTGGGGCAAGGAACTGCTGGTGGAGAGGGCCAAAGCTGTGGAGCAGCCACTGCTGATCAATACAATGCAGCTGCCCGTCCTGCCCGAGAAGAAACAGCCCCGTCCACTGGTGTGAAGGACTGCGATTTCAGGGACAGGGCAAAGTCAGTATCGAGGCATTTCCTGTCTCGATATTATTTCTCATATTTGTGTATCCCATATAGGTTCCGCTCATGCTGTAGGCTGTAATGCCACCAGGGCCGCCTCGAACTATTGCTCCGACCTTGGCTGTGCCCTGGACCTCGGAATGGACATCGTACACAGAGACATTGTCGTCCTGCCTAATTGTCGTATCCTTGATGAGATCCTTCAGGTCTGAGTAGCTCTCTGAGTAGACTGAGCCGACCTCGTAATTCTTAACGCACAGGGCATTTTTAAGATCGCTTTGAGTAAGTGGCTGAGCATACGACCGAGATTGATAGACGCCCCATTCATTGAGATACATGTCATCAGTGCCATCACCATACCCGCCGAAAACCTGAGCATCAATGGTTCGAGAGACTACGCCGCTTCCACGCGTTCCTGTCACAGCCTTCTGTCCATGGTATCCCGACTCGGTCTGATAGATCCTCTGGTCTGTTATGAATCCTGAGCTGTAAATCCAGGAATGCTCGGTGAGGTTTACTGGTGTCCCATGGGCCGTAAAGGCAAAAAATGTTGTGCCAGCAATGCATAGTGCCGAAACCAAGAGCAATCCAAGCAACCATCTCATATGCACACCTCAACCCTTGCGATCATATGAAGGAGCTTTTGAATATAAATCTGATCCCCAGCTCTTTGCCGACGGATCTCTCCTTCTGCTGCGACCTATCTCAGCAAGACGCCTATCCAAAGCAGCCTTCAGGTCAGGCAAAAGCCCAGCTCCACAGGAGTCCAACCTGGCGGCGATAGCCAGCTTTCCTGCCAGAGCCCTGGCCGTCTTGCCCCTGAGCCTCTTTGGGACACCGATCACCGCTGGATGGCGGTAGATGATGCCGTGCTTGGGCGAAGGGGCATGACCGTGCAGATGCTTGAAAAGGGACTTCTCAGCGCCGATGATCTGAATGCGGCTGGAGGGCATCTTTGCCAGCGCTCGCAAGCCACCGGATCTGGAGATGAGCCTTGCAGCCAGAATTGGACCTGCGAGGCTGGAGAGATTTGGGGCAATGCTCTGCACTGAGCGGCTAACATCAGCCTCCATTGCGGCATGTGACCTTCTGAGGCAGAGAACAGTTCTTGCCAGCTCGCCTGTGACAGCGTCATTTGATAGGACCTCTGCCAGATCTTTCCCATGCACAATCTCCTGCCGGCGCAGGCGGGACCACTCGTAGAGCCGCTCGTCCAGCAAATTCACGACCCTGCTGAGGTCATCGAGGGCCTCAACAGCCAACAGCAGGTCCTGCTCAGCTGTAACCAGGAGTTTGAGCTGGCGGCGGACCTTTTCCATGGCCACCTCCCTCAGGCGAAGGTTGTATTCGCGGTCGCCAGCCACAAATCCGCAATCCTTGGCCATAGCACGCAAATCGATCTGATGGGCAGGGCACGCTTCATGCTCCTCCTGACATAGCAGCGCCTCGACCATCGCATCGGTATCTCCTGCCGGTAGGAAGGAGCCCGTCTCTCGATCGATTTTTCCAAACCACGCAGAGATTTGCATTAGCAGTCATTCCAGGACTGCCTGGCATAGATCACTTTCGCCCCGCGCGGCTCTACTTTAAATAGTATCTCGGCCAAGTCAAAGTAACCTCTCAATAAAAATTAGGGGGCAGAATGTCATGAAAGAACTGGTGGATCAGATATCATCTCGCCTCAGGGATCAAAAGATCGTCGTCCCAAACGAAGAGATCGAGTCTCGCCTAAAGAAGCTCATCGAAGAATTCCGCGTGCCAGAAGGCGAGGCGCGCAGATCTGTTTTGAACTATTTCCTGAAGGAGCATGGAGCAATGCCCTTCTCCAGGCCAGGTTCTGTTATGGTCAAGGTCTCGGAGATCAACGGGCCAGGCAAGTGGGTGGATCTGAAGGTAAAGGTCCTGGACATCTGGGAGCCCGCGACGCAGGCTATCTCTCAAACTGGCCTCGTGGGCGACGACTCAGGATCTATAAAGTTCGTGAAGTGGGCAAAGTCAGGCCTGCCAGATCTGGAGCTTGGCAAGAGCTATCTTCTGAAGAGTGCGGTCACTGATGAGTTCCAAGGCAGGTTCAGCGTAAAGCTGAACAGAGCCAGCCAGATCCAGGCTCTGGAGAACGAAGTCGAGGCAAAGCCTGGCATAAGGCCTGTGGAGCATCTCAAGGTCGTGGAGATCGATGAGCCAGGCCGATGGGTGGATCTGACCGTCAAGGTGACAAAGCTCTGGGAGACGAATAGCGATGCCATCGCTCAGTCAGGCTTAATCGGAGATGATACAGGTTCCATCAAGTTCGTGAAGTGGGCAAAAGCAGAGCTGCCAAATCTTGAGGAGGGCAAGAGCTATCATCTGAAGAATGCGGTCACTGACGAGTTTCAGGGAAGGTTCAGCGTAAAGTTGAACCGCACAAGCAAGATTGAGCCGTTAGATATCGATATTGAGGTGGGCTCCCAGTCGGTGGAGTTCGCTGGCGCCCTGGTGGACGTGCAGAAGGGCTCAGGCCTGATCAAGAGATGTCCAGTTTGCAAGCGTTCCTTGGCCAAGGGCATTTGCAGCGAGCATGGAAAGGTGGAAGGCACCTACGATCTGCGAATAAAAGCTGTCATCGACGATGGCCGTCATGTGCAGGATGTGCTGATCAACCGTGAGACCACTGAGCGCTTGGTTGGACTTGAGCTTGACGAAGCCAGGCAGATGGCTATGGAAGCGCTCGATCACGAGGTGGTGCGCAGTCTGATCGAAGGCAAGCTGGTGGGCAGATACTTCAACATCACTGGACCGAGGGTTGATCGCTATATTCTGGTTGAGACGATAAATGAGGCGTCGCCTGTGACCGTCGCCCAGGTTGATGAGCTGATCGGCTCAATGGGGGTGTGATGATGGCGGGGTTCTCTCGAGAGGTCGCGCGCAGGATCTTCGCCGAGGAGCTGAAGAGCTCCAACTACTCTTTCCGGGAGGGGGAGGATCAGCACCAGTATGCGCCTCAGTACCTGCTCACGCCGACCGGGGCAAAATGCAACCGCGTCTTCATTGTCGGCACTCTAACAGAGAAAGACAACATAGGCGGCGACACAGAGTACTGGCGAGGCAGAGTGGTCGATCCCACAGGCAGCATTCTGATCTATGCCGGTCAGTATCAACCGGAGGCTGCACAGATCCTGGCCAACATGGAGGCTCCTGCCTATGTGGCAGTGGTGGGCAAGCCCAATCTCTACCAGACAGAAGATGGCAACGTCATCATCTCCCTGCGCGCCGAGTCCATTCAACAGGTGGATAAGGCTACCAGAGATCAGTGGATCATGGACACAGCAAGGCGTACATTAGAGAGGCTGCAGGCCTTGTTGGACGTCAAGCCCATTTCGGTCGGCATCGACTTTGATACCGCCGACAAGGTTTCATCTTCTTCACCGATCCAGGATGCACAGAGGGCCATGGAGCATTATCACACTGACATTGAGCACTACAGGCAAATGGTAATTTCGGCTCTCTCATCTCTGAGAGCCGACTTGGCAGAGAGCAGCACAAAAGCGGTAACCGAGAGCGCCGCCAATGCAAAGGTCGAGCAGCTTCAAGAGGCTGAGAGGCCTGTGGCAAAGAGATCCAGGTCCAAGAAGAGTGAGTCTTTGAATGGCTGGCCAGAGCAAGAGGGCGGCGAAGAGGTTGAGACCATTCATATAGGCAGAAAGAGCTGAAAAGTTTTATATAATGTGCTGAAGCTCTATAACATGGGTGAAATAACATGGTAATTGGAGTAACGATGGTGAAGGTGGTCCCAGGGCAGGAGAAGACTGTCTACAATGCTTTGCAGGATATCGATGGCATCAAAGACGTCTACCATGTATTCGGGGAATTCGACTTCGTGGTCATAATCGAGGTAGAGGGTCTGAGCATGCTGAACAAGCTCGTGGATGTCATCCGTGAGATAGACAACGTCACTGCCACCCAGACTGTGGTGGGGGCCGAGCTCTAGCCCTCTTTCTCCTTCAGCTATGGAAATTGCCGAGGAGCTGGCCAAGCAGCAAAAGGCCATCTCTGTAGCCGAATTTTTTGAGAAAAACCGTCAGATACTTGGGTTCGACTCGGCGCCTCGCGCCCTCATCACCTGCGTGAAGGAGGCAGTGGACAATTCACTGGACGCCTGTGAGGATGCCGGAATACTGCCGGATATCTTCGTGCAGGTAAAACGCAGCGGCGATTATTATCAGGTCGTAGTAGAGGACAACGGACCTGGCATCGTCTCCGATGAGATTCCAAGGGTCTTTGCGAAGTTGCTTTACGGCTCGCGTTTTCACACATTACGTCAGAGCCGCGGCCAGCAGGGCATAGGGATCTCTGCGGCAGTGCTTTATTCTCAGCTTACAAGTGGCAAGCCCACCAAAGTCATCTCCAAGATCGGCCCTGGCAGACCTGCCCACTATTGCGAGCTCATGATAAATACGATGAAGAACGAGCCCGAGATCCTCAAGGCAGAGGATGTGGAGTGGGAGCGGCCTCGCGGCACTAGGGTTGAGATGGAGATGGAGGGCTCCTATGTTCGAAGCCGTCGTCAGTCGGTCTTCGGCTCACTGAAGAGCGCAGCCATAGTCAATCCGCATGCTCGCATAACCCTTGTGGAGCCCGAAGGCAACGTCGAGGTCTTCGAGAGGGCTACAGAAGCCTTGCCCAAGAAGGCCTATGCAATTCAACCCCATCCCGCAGGAATTGAGCTTGGCGAGCTGATCAAGCTCCTCAGGTACACTGACAAGAAGAAGCTGCGCGTCTTCTTGAAGGAGACGTTCTCCAGCATAGGCACGATATCGGCCCAGGAGCTATGCAATCTTGCAGGCCTAGACCCTGAACGTCCTCCTGCAGACTTGAAACACGATGAGGCAAAACGCCTTTTGGCGGCCTTCAAACAGATCAGGGTGAAGTCTCCTCCAGTAGATTGCTTGTCTCCAATTGGAGAGGATCTGATCAAGGCTGGCCTGGAGAAGGAGTTCAGCCTGGACTTCATAGCCACAACAGTCAGGCCTGTCTCAGTTTACTCAGGCAATCCCTTCCTGGTCGAGGTGGGCCTTGGCTTTGGCGGAGAGCTGGAGAAGGAGAGCCGTGTGGAGATCCTCAGATTTGCCAATCGAGTTCCTTTAGTCTACCAGCAGGGAGCTTGTGCAATCACTCATGCTGTGGAAGGCGTCTCATGGAAGAACTATTCTCTTGGCCAGCCCACAGGCTCTGGCATCCCAGTCGGTCCGGCGGTGCTACTTGTGCATATCGCATCGACCAATATTCCATTCACATCAGAGAGCAAGGATGCAGTGGCAGACGTGCCAGAAATTCTGGCAGAGATAGACCTGGGGCTCAAAGAGGTAGCAAGGAAGCTGCGCCGCTATCTTAGCAGGCAGAGCATGCTCTCTGAGCGCAGGGAGAAGGAGGAGATCATAAGAAAGATACTACCCAGGATTGCCAAGAAGCTCTCGGATATCCTTGAAAAGGATGAACCGGACATCGGCCCAGTGGTGGCCAAGATAATGGGCAACCTGCTTGTGTTTCGACATGTTGAGATGCAAAACGGCCTTTCTGCCGTCAAGATCGAGGTAAAAAATCACAGCGATCTGACGAGATCCTTCAAGTTGCATGAGGTGCTGAGGCAGGAAGCCGTCTTTGTCTCGCCATCGGCCAAGGTCGTTCCCATGGGCGACGGCTATGATTACTACTGGAAGCTCTCTTTGGGGCCGGGCGAGAGCGCTACCCTCTGCTACAGCGTTCGCTCTGACGGGTCTTCTTTTGGAGATCCTGTGGTCGAGGGGCTGGAGGCTGAGATCGTCACAGGGGCCAGGGTGATCTAGCAATGGAAAAAACCAAGATAACTCAGGAGAGACTGCTGGGCCTGGCCAGCGACCTTTATAATCAGTTCCAGGAAGGCATTGTGCCTCACATATCCCTGCCCTCTCGGACGAAGGGCAATATCGAGTACAGCACGAAGGACGATGTCTGGGTCTATGGGGATCAGGAGACGAGGCGCAGCGTGAAGACTGTGCGCGGTGCCAAGACCTTGCTCAAGACCGTCTATCTGTCAGAGCTTCTCATCAAGGAGCATTTGAAGAACAACCGCGGCTCAACACTGAGGGAGATCTATTACATCTCCGAGAACTGGGACATCGCCAAGTTCCATGAGCAGGCAGAGAGCGACAGGCTGATCGAGGATCTGGAGATAGTGACTGCCTTGCAGCGCGAGGACTTCCACATCCGGCCCGAGGAGGACGGGGCAGCGGTATTCGGGCCGCTGCGCCTCAGGGAGCAGACAAGGCGCGGCGAGCGGGAGATGCACTGCCAGGAGGATGTGGGCGAGGCAGGCTACCAGATCCCCTTCAATGTGGATAACATCCAGTTCCTGAGCCACGATGCGAAGATGGTCATGGCCATCGAGACGGGTGGAATGTATGCGCGACTGATCGAGAACGGTTTCGATGAGGAGTTCGGCGCCATACTGGTGCATATCAAGGGACAACCCGCACGTTCCACACGCCGCATCATAAAGAGGCTGAACTCTGAGCTGAAATTGCCCGTCGTAGTGTTCACAGATGGCGATCCCTGGTCCTATCGCATCTTCGCCAGCATCGCCTACGGTGCTATCAAGAGCGCTCATCTCTCAGAGCATCTGGTCACTCCCTCGGCGCGGTTCTTAGGCGTTCAGCCAAGCGACATCGTGGAGTATAACCTGTCCACCGACAAGCTTACAGATCAGGATATACAAGCTCTGAGAAGCGAGCTTTCAGATCCAAGATTCAATACGCCCTACTGGGAGAAGCAGATCAGGCTGCAGATGGATCTCAAGAAGAAGGCTGAGCAGCAGGCCTTCGCAGGCAAGGGCCTGGACTTTGTGACCAGGAGATATCTGCCAGACAGGCTCGCAGAGATGGGCATCATCTGAATGATCATCGGTCGATCAAGCATCTATCTTCTCATGCAAAGATTTAATATTGCAGCAATAGATCTTCAGGCAGATGAAACGTGATCTTCTTGACATTCTGGCCTGTCCGCTATGCAAGGGGGACCTATCACTTGAAGTCTTCGAGGAGAATGAGAAAGAGATCGTGACTGGTAAGCTTTGCTGTCAGGCCTGCAAGGAATGCTACCCAATCGAGGACGGAATTCCCAACATGCTCCCGCCAGACTTGAGGAATTAGCCAGCACCATTAGCTGCGAAAGGCCTGGGAAGAGGTCTTCTGCTGGCCAACAGGCGAAATATTTATACAACATTATGTTACATCTTCGGTGTGGGGGTTGAGATTGGACCGGGTCGTTCACATCAATGATGGCTCAGTGGAGACAGGACCGATCGTACTTCGTCTCCTACCAGGCGAGGAGACCATCATCAACCTCAAGGTCGTCAATCACGGCGAGCCCACCAATGTCTCCCTGGTGGCGAGCGATCCTGTAATCAAGGCCGTACGCCTGAGGAGGCCCGATCATTATGTCGTTTTGGAGGAGACGATACCAATTATGGCCAGGATGCCCCTCGATTTGGATCGGCTGGACGGTGAGATTCTTTTGACCAGCAACGAAGGCAAAAGTCGTGTGCCTATCACACTTTTGCGTGACTCGGAAGATCCCGGCGACGATCTAGAAGGCCCAGAGGTGCAGATGGAAGAGGACCTGGACGACTTGGAGGCTGCAGAGGCAAGAGACTTGGAAGAAAGAGATGTCGAGGACTTGGATGATGATTTGGAGGATGATGAGGCGAATGAGCCAAGGCGCATCGTCTTCTCCAAGGACAGCGACCTTCAGCGGTACAGGTCTGCGACCCGTCCAAATGATCTGGAGGAGAATACAAATGTAGAGCTGTCCTGTGGGGAAAGCTCGCAAAATTCGCCTAGAGATGGCTTTGTGCAAGGACGGAGACGCTTCAGGGAACGACCAGCGTATTCATCTGTCCAGGAAGAAGGCCGATCGGCTATGAACGAATCCGAGGATGACTCCACAGATGATCCGGATTCGGGCGGATCGTTTGTCAATCCGGGCAAACTGGGCGCCCTGAAGGTGATTCCGATGATCATTTTCTCGTCCCTGGTCATAGTCTTGGGCCTGACATTCATCACCGAGAGCATTCCTGAGTTTCCGGGGGCCATGGCGTCTTCCATCTTGATCGTCACCCTTATCATATACGGAGCAGCAACGCTCCTGAAGGCGTGAATATGAGGTACATCGTGGTCACGGGCGGGGTTATGAGCGGCCTTGGGAAGGGCATTACTGCAGCATCCATAGGCAGACTGCTCATGAACAGGGGTTATAAGGTAACGGCCATCAAGATAGATCCCTACATCAACATCGATGCAGGTCTCATGAGTCCCTTCCAGCATGGTGAGGTCTTCGTCCTCAAGGACGGAGGCGAGGTGGATCTGGACCTTGGGAACTATGAGAGGTTCCTGGACGTCGAGCTCACGCGGGACCACAACATCACCACCGGCAAGGTTTACAGCACTGTAATCGAGAAGGAGAGGCGTGGCGAGTACCTGGGCAAGACTGTGCAGATCATTCCGCACATCACAGAGGAGATAAAGAGGCGCATTCGCCAGGAATCGAGGGACGGAGGATGCGAGATCTGCCTCATTGAGGTGGGGGGGACTGTGGGCGATATAGAGTCGATGCCATTCCTCGAGGCCATGCGGCAGCTCAGGTACGAGGAATCGGGGAATATCTTTTTTGTGCACGTCACACTGGCTCCATCGACCATGGATGGCGAGCAGAAGACCAAGCCCACGCAGCACAGCGTCAAGGTGATGCGAGAGCTCGGGCTGCAGCCTGACATGATCGTCGTGCGCTGCGAGCGGCCGCTGCTGGCGGAGACGAAGCATAAGATCGCCCAGTTCTGTGATGTACCCGTGGAAGCTGTCATCAGCGCCCACAACGCGGACGACATTTACAAGGTGCCTTTGCAGATGGAGGCCGAGGGGCTTGCCAAGTATCTGATGAAGGCCATGCGGCTCTTCCCTCTGGAGGAGCGCAAAGACTGGGACGAGTTCGTGAAGAAGATGGATGCCTGCCGGGGAGAGGTCAAGGTGGCGATCGTCGGCAAGTACACAGTGGGCTCTCAGTGCGCGGACCCGATGGAGGATGCATACCTTTCAATTCGTGAATCCCTGAAGCACGCTGGAATTGAGGCAGGAGTCAGGCCAAAGATCGTGTGGATAGATGCCGAGGAGCTGGAGCGCGGCTCGGCTGACCTCATCTTGCGGGACGTCGACGGCATCCTTGTGCCGGGCGGATTTGGCTCGCGGGGCACAGAAGGAAAGATCAAGGCAGTGCAGTACGCCAGAGAGATGAAGGTTCCGTACCTTGGAATTTGCTTTGGAATGCAACTGGCAGTGATCGAGTTTGCCCGCAACGTCTGCGGCCTGGAGGGCGCCAGCAGCACGGAGTTCGGGGCCACGCCCCACCCGGTCATAGCCATCCTGCCCGAGCAGGAGAAGATCAGGAACATGGGAGCGACTATGCGGCTGGGAAACTATCCTGCGCACCTGAAAGAGGGCAGCCTGGCGCACAAGATTTACGAGACCACGGAGATCGTCGAGAGACACAGGCACCGCTACGAGGTCAATCCCGCCTACATCAAGCCCATCGAGGAGAAGGGTATGCTTTTCTCCGGCACCAACGGCGACCTGATGGAGATATGTGAGATACCAGATCATCCATTCTTCTTTGGATCTCAGTTCCACCCAGAGATGAAGTCCCGGCCAGGCAGGCCGTCGCCTCCATTCTTGGCATTCGTTGAGGCGATGAAGGGACGAAGAAAAGGATAATTGTGGGCAGGAAATCTCTCTTTTTCTTCTCAGACAATTGTCCAGCAATTGAGCGATGATTTGACATGTTTTTATCCAAGGCTACGATAACGATAGTTACTTAGTGTTATTTTTTATAGAAAAATTCATAAATGAGAAGCTCGAAACCAATCCCCGTGTTAAAAAGAAGTTCGTAGAATAAATTGTAGTGAGAGGAGTCGAAATGAATATAAAAGAGAGAACATTTGTTCTGGCGCTTCTCTTGGCGATAATGCCAGGGGTGGCGCTGGCAGAGAGCACCATCATGGAGGAGCTGGGTTCCAAGGCTGCCAAAGCTGCCATGGATCAGCTAAAGTTCGAGAAAGGCGACGAAAATATCCTGACTCTGACCAACGCCGGCTATGCCGTCGTAGACGGACAGACGACCCAAGCGGCACTAAAGGGTCTGACGGCTGAGACTGGATGCAGCATTGGCGATGGCAACCTCTTCCAAGTTCTGCGACCTTACTGGAAGCCTGTATGGTTCTTCGTCTTCAACAAGACGTCAGGCGAAGCAATATACATGGAGGCCGATGGGAGTGCCCTGAAAACATCTCTAGATGAATTTAAGGCAAAGCCTGTCGATAAGGTATTCTCAAAGATCTCCAAGGCCAATATAGATATGGACTACCTGGAGAACCACACAGACGAGGGCAATGTCACCTTCAACCAGAAGGCCTTCAATGGAAATGAGTTCTCGTTGGTCAGCATCGCAAACGTCTGGGCTCGCGGAGGCTCATTCGACTTCATACAGGACACCTGTTTCCACGACCACCTCTGCCCTGGAGTTACCAGCGGATTGTTCCTGGCCAAGTATGTAGAAGAGAGACTGCCTATCAATAACATCACTGCTGAGAGCTACAAGGTAATAGCGTGCCCCAACTGGTGCAAGGATGACCTCCTCCAGATGCGTTGGGACGCCACACCAGGAAAGAGCGGCATGTTCGTAATGGCTTTGACAGATGCTGAAAAGAAGGCGGTGCCCAACATAGCCGGGATTTATATACGCTGGAACGACACATCAAAATCAGGCGATGCATTGGCTCTGGGCTTTAACTTCAGTGCGCAAAAATTGCCTCAATGGAAGGGACCTGCTTGGGGATCTAAGATCTACCAGGACATTGTGCTCATGGACTATGTGGACAAACCCGAGGCCTTCATATCGACGATCAAGGAGTTCAAGGTCGACGCGGCCAAGCTGGCCATGCTCCAGAATGCTGGAATGCATCCATTGAAGGTGGCAGGTGTCCTGTAAGATTGGGACCGAAGCTGCCAAGCCGCAGGTTACCTTGCGGCTTTTTTTCTCAAGAGAAAGCTTGTGGACTATCAATTGAAAGGGGGAAATCTTTTGAAAAAGAGTAATTCGATTGTCAGAGGCGTTCTTTTACTGGCCATGATAATGCTCTTCTCTGGCTTCGTGTGCGCTGAAGAAGATGTGGCGGTTTACACCATCGGAGATACAACCGGCGACTGGGGATTTCCGTCGCCCTATGGACACTACTCTCGCGGCCCGGGTTACATCAGGATGAGCCTCATCTTCGACACCCTCGTCTGGAAGGACCAGAACGGCTTCGTGCCTGCGCTGGCAGAGAGCTGGCAGATGGATGGAGATGACGCCTATGTCTTCAACCTGAGAAAGAACGCCACATGGAATGATGGCGAAAGGTTTACTGCGGGCGATGTGGTCTTCACAGTAGACTACATCAAGCAGCACCCATACCAGTGGGTCAACTCCGAACCTATAAAGAAGGCTGAGGCTCTTGACGAGCATACAGTTAAGATCTATCTGAACCATTCCTATGCGCCTTTCCTGGATATGGTAGCCGGAACCCTTCCCATCCTTCCAGAGCATATCTACAAAAGCGTCTCCGACCCCACGAAGTTTCAGGATGAGAAGGCCCTTGTTGGCACTGGACCGTACAAGCTCGTGAACTACGATAAGGCCCAAGGGACGTATCTTTACGAGGCCTATGAAGGCTACTATCTCGGAGCTCCGAGGGTAAAGCAGCTCAAATTTGTAAAAGTGAGCAGCGAGATGGCAGCGGCTGCTCTTGAAAAAGGAGATGTTGATGCGATCGGCGTGCCTGCAGAGGCTGTGGAGAAGCTCAAGAAGGAGAACTTTGTTGTCTTGAGTTCGCCGCGCGATGGGATCACCAAGATCATGGTGAACCATAAGAAGGAGCCCTTCTCCGATGCGAGGATAAGGCAGGCGCTCTATTATGCCATTGACCGGCAGGCACTTGTGGACAACGCTCTGCGTGGCTTTGGAATAATCGCCGGCCCAGGACTCTTCGCACCCGACAGCGAGTGGTACAATCCAGATGTGGAGCAGTACAAATACGATCCGTCGAAGGCGGAGGATCTGATGTCCGAGATGGGTTACTCAAAAGAAGGACAGTACTTCTCTAAGAACGGAACTGCTCTGGAGATAGAGATGCTCGTGACTTCCACAAACGAGCGCGTAGGCGAGATGATCAGGCAGCAGCTCGATGGGGCTGGATTCAAGGTAACATTGCGCAGTGTGGACTCCAAGACCCTGGACAGCCTCGTTGGAGAGTGGAGCTTCGATCTGGCACTCAACAGCCACGGCGGCATGGGCGGCGACCCGGAGATCTTGAACAGGATCATCGGCGAGGGTTATACATTCAATAGCGCGCGGTATGCTGCTGATCAGAAGCTCAACGATCTACTGGATAGGGAGGTCTCTGAGATGGATCCTGATAAGAGAAAAGAGCTTGTGGCTGAGGTACAGGCAGTCTATGCTCAGGATCTTCCAGCATTGCCACTGTACTATTCAAATTCGTATTGGGCTCATGACGGCCTGGTCGATATGTACTACACCAAGCGAGGAGTCGCCAATGGCATTCCCATCGCCCAGAACAAGCTGTCCTTTGTTTAGGAAGTGAACTGAAAGATGAAGATACTTATTTGCGGAAAGGGTGGAAGCGGAAAGAGCACGATCTCTGCACTTATGGCAAAAGAGATTGCGAAGAGAGAGAATGAAGTTTTGGTGGTGGACACAGATGAGTCAAACTTCGGACTTTACAAGCAGCTTGGCTTTTTGCAGCCCAAAGATTTCATGGAATCTTTGGGAGGCAAGAAAGCACTATCGGAAAAAATGATGAAGTTCTTTAGATCAGAAAGGAGGGAAGGTCTGAAGATCTTGGATGAGTTCTACATAAAAGACATACCTCAAGAGCTCGTAGTCGGCGGGGATGGCATAAAGCTTGTGGCCATTGGCAAGATTCATAGCTTTGGAGAGGGCTGTGCCTGTCCCATGGGCGCACTGGCACGAGAGTTCTTGGAGAAGCTGAGGACCGATGGAGAGCACGTTATCGTGGACACTGATGCGGGCATCGAGCACTTCGGACGCGGTGTGGAGGCTGGATGCGACAAGATCGTTGTGGTGGTGGACCCGAGCTTTGAATCTGTGCAGCTATCCGCCAAGATCTCTGAGATGTGCCAAAAGATTGGAAAGCCGGTATTTTTCATCTTAAACCGAATGGATGAGAACTCATCGGAGCTCTTGGAGCTTGTGGATAAAAACAAGGTGATTGGGATATTGCCCTTTGACAGGGAGGTCTTCAAGGCCTGCCTGAAAGGAGTGGAGGTTCCACAGATCCCAGAGATGGAGAAGATCACCGATAAGCTGCTTGCAGCCTGAAAAGGATGAAATTGAGAAGAGGAAGACCAATGATATTGAGACCAAATCAGAGGGAGAACATCCTCCCTCTTCCTGTGGTGCTGATCTCTACCATCTCAAAAGACGGAATCAGGAATGCAGCCCCATGGTCCAACTTCACGCCGATCCTGCGCCCATTGGACGAGGTCCTCTTGGCCTCATGGTTGAAGCGCGACACCCTGGAGAACATACGCCATACCAAAGAGTTCGTAGTAAATATTCCCAAGGTGGGAATGGAGGATGCTGTTATGATCTGCGCCAGAGACTATCCTCCTGAAGTCGACGAGTTCCAGGAGGCAGGCCTGCGTCCCAGGCAGTCGACAATGGTTGGCGCTCCAGGCATAGAAGGGTGCCTCGCCTGGGCAGAGTGCACACTATTGGAGGAGATCATTAGAGAGAAGTTCGTTCTGATCATAGGAAAGGTGGTGCACCTGGAGGGCGACGACATGTTCTTCAATGGCCAAGGCGAGATGGACTTTAAAGATGCAAAGCCTCTGGGTGCGATGCTCGGAAGTGAGGGGATGAGCTTCACATATCCAGTCTTCTCAGGGAGATATGCAAAGTACAAGGAGATGTTTCATAGATAAAAGGAGGAGATATCATACATGGTGGAAAATAAAAAAGCCGAATTGTTTGTAGTCGGCATGGCTTGTGCCGGTTGCTCTGGTGCTGTAAAGGATGCCCTTCTGAAGCTGGAGGGCGTTCATGAGGCGAGAGTTGATTTGGCAGAGAAGAAAGCGTACGTCGAGTACGACCCAGGAAAAGTTACCTTGCAGGATCTGAGAAAGGCTGTTGAAGGGGCGGGATACAAGGTGGCGTGAACTGCGAACAAATAGCAAACTACTTAAAAATAGACCCCCATATCCTATCAGCTAGCAGGTGCATAAGAGACATGACTGAAGGTGAAGGCGTCAAACTCAAGGTAGCAGAAGCAAATCAAGGCGATGTGGGAAAGGGAATAGTGCGGATCGGTGAGGAGTTTTTGGAGAAAATCGGAGCTCGCCCTCTGGATGTGGTGGAGATTGCGGGCTCTCGGCCCACAGCAGCTCTTGCGGTCAGCGCTTATTCTGCAGACCAGGGCATCGACATGGCCAGGATGGACGGCCTGATCAGATCCAACGCTGGAACGAGCATAGGTCAGTTCGTCGAGGTAAAAAAAGCAGTCTGGAGCGAGGCCAAGCACGTCACCCTGGCCCCTGTCACACAGGGAATGCAGATATTCGCACCTGGAGATGTCCTCATCAAGGTATTCAATGGAAGGCCTGTAATCAAGGGCGATATCATCTCCACTACCAGCGTTCGAAGGCCTCCAACAGAGACCCTCGGAAGGGAGACCATGTTCGAGGAGATCTTTCGGGGCTTTCTGGGAGCTCAGGCCTTTGGACTTGGTGAGATCAAGCTGCGGGTCATCTCAACCAGCCCATCAGGGATCGTCAAGATCACAGAAGGAACGGAGATAGAGCTTCTGCCTCAGGCAGTGGAGACGCCGGAGCGGTCGGTGCCATCTGTGGTCTACGAGGATGTCGGAGGCCTGAAGCCAGTAATAACCAAGGTTCGAGAGATGATAGAGCTCCCACTAAAGCATCCCGAGCTATTCGATCGTCTGGGGATCGACCCTCCAAAAGGAGTCCTGCTGCACGGCCCACCGGGCACCGGAAAGACGATGCTCGCCAAGGCCGTGGCCAACGAGAGCGATGCCTACTTCATAAGCATCAACGGCCCTGAGATCATGTCTAAGTACTACGGTGAGAGCGAGAAGGCCCTACGCGACATCTTCGAGGAGGCTGAGAAGAATACTCCGGCGATCATCTTCTTAGATGAGCTTGATTCCATAGCACCCAAGCGTGGCGATGTCACAGGCGAGGTGGAGCGGCGTGTCGTGGCTCAGCTCCTATCCCTCATGGACGGTCTGAAAGAGAGGAAGAACGTGATAGTAATCGGGTCCACCAACCGACCCGAGGCTCTGGACGTAGCACTGCGCCGTCCGGGAAGGTTCGACCGTGAAATTGAGCTGGGCGTTCCTGACACAGAAGGCCGCATGGAGATCTTTCAGATTCACACCAGGGGCATGCCGTTGCACGAAAGCGTGAATCTGGACGATTTTGCGAAGAGAACGTACGGCTTCGTGGGTGCCGATATTGCCGCCGTTTGCCGCGAGGCGGCCATGAATGCTCTGCGCCGAATCCTTCCCGAGATCGACCTGGATGAACCCACCATCCCCAAGGAAATTCTGGACAGGCTCATAGTGCATAGGGACGACTTCGAGGACGCCCTGAGAGATGTTCAGCCCTCTGCCATGCGAGAGATACTAGTCGAGGTTCCGAATGTGAGCTGGCAGGACATCGGAGGCCTGGAGAGCGTCAAGCAGCTCCTCGTGGAGGCTGTGGAGTGGCCTTTGAGGAATGCTGACAGCTTCCGACGCTTGGGACTTGAGGCGCCCAAGGGAATTCTTCTCTACGGGCCGCCGGGCACCGGAAAGACAATGCTCGCCAAGGCCGTGGCCAACGAGAGCGAGGCGAACTTCATCTCAGTTAAAGGCAGCGCACTCCTCTCCAAGTGGTATGGTGAGAGCGAAAAGAAGGTCGAGGAGATCTTCCGCAAGGCGAGGCAGGTCGCACCATCCATCATCTTCCTGGATGAGCTGGATGCACTGGTGCCTGTGCGAGGAGGAGCCATCGGAGAGCCTCATGTCACAGAGCGAGTTGTCAACCAGCTTCTCAGCGAGATGGACGGCTTAGAAGAGCTCCGAGGAGTGGTTGTGATCGGGGCCACCAACCGACCCGATATCATCGACCCGGCGTTGCTCAGGCCAGGGCGCTTCGATGAGCTGATCATGGTTCCAGTGCCAGACAAAGGGTCCCGCAAGAAGATCCTGCAAGTTCACCTGCAAAAGGCGCCACTGGCCGAGGATGTCGACATAGACGAGCTGATCGATCTGACGGATCAGTATACAGGCGCAGATATAGCCTCCTTGGTTCGAAAGGCTGGGCGGCTTGCTTTGCGTGAGGATATGGCATCTGAGAAGATCTGTCAGAGGCACTTCCTAGCCGCTCTTGAGGAGATAGGGCCCTCTGTCACGCCAGATACCATGAAGTATTATGCCAAGATAGGAAAGGAATTGCGCAAGAAGGCCTCACGCGAGGCGGAGCGGGGAGAGATGTACGCTTGAGGGGGGGCAATTTTTTTGTCTTCTCAATGGTCCTTCTTCACAGACTCTGAGACCCATTGCAAATAAGGTTGGTGTCCTTCTATGACTGGGAGGACGATGATCTCAGGGACTTTGTAGCTGTGCAGCTCCAGCAGCCTCTTGCTGAGAGGCTCGACCATCCCAAGCTCGGTCTTGATGATCATCTGCTCCTCGTTTTCTTGCGTGAACCTCCCCTCCCAGACATAGCAAGACCTAACAGGGGCAATATTGACGCACGCGGCCAGCCTCTCCTCCACAATGGCTCTTGCGATCTTGTCAGCCTCTGCGGGAGCGGTCGTGCATAAGACGATCGCATACTCGCTCATGTCAAACCCACCTCTCCACATCCTTTCCAATCTCCTTCTTCCAGATGGGCACTTTGCTCTTCAGCTCCTCGATGATGTACCTGCACCCTTGAAAGGCCTCATCTCGGTGTCCTGCTGAGCAGACAATGGCAACGATGTTATCTCCTACAGAGAGCTGGCCGATGCGGTGAATGATTTGAACCGACTTCAGGTTGAACCTGATCTCGGCCTCCTCCTTGATTCCCTCCAGCACCGGCAGCGCAGCCTCTCTGTAGGCCTCCAGCTGCATCTCAATTATGCCGTCGTCCCTGACAGTTCCAAGAAATGTCACAACGGCTCCTGCATCATCTCTTTTGGCCGCCCTTACCATCTCGTCGAGGGAGAAGTCCTCATCAGAAATCCTGATCAACCGCGCATCAGCCTCCAGCGACAGGAGGAAATATCGCAATCTCGTCTCCCTCGTGCAGCTCAGCCTCAAGAGCCTGGAGAGGATCGATCATTTTTCTGTTTATCATGATCTGCACCCAGTCTCTGAGCTGGCCGGACTCCTCAAATGCGGCTTCTTTGAACCTCCGGTTGGTTGAAGCCAGACCTTCCAGCAGCTCCTCCAAAGTTGAGCCTGCCCTCAGATCGAGCTCAAGCTCCCTGCCCAAAATCTCCCGAATGCTGGCAAATGCCCTCACTTTTACCAACATAGCTATTTTCTCCAAATCTCACTGTAGCTGGAGGGCACAGGATCTGTTCTCTCCTTCGGCCCCTTCTTTTGAGATCTCTTGATCTTACCCGCCTCATTCTCCCTGAGCCTGTTTATCTCCTCCTCCGAGTCGATGCCCATGACGAAGGTGCCGTGGCAAGGCTTGACATAGGTAAAGAGCATCTCCTTTCCTCTGACGCCCATGGCCACAGGCGGCGTGCCGATGATGTAGTAATCCTTGAATATCTTGTATCCAGGATCGACATAGTAGACCTCTTCCGAGTTCTTTTCGATGTATTCGCGAGCCTCCTTGAACGATGTGCGCTCAAGATACAGCTTATACTTCATCTGCTCGATGCAGCTCACAAGACCACCTTGTCGATCTTATTCTTAAGTGGATTGGGGTTGTGGACAGCCTTGGCCACTATCTTCTCTGCTGGGTATTCGATCTCCTCAGCCAGGGCTTCGGCATTCCTGCCGAAGACCACTGCAAATAGCTTCGCCCTGGAGATGGCGCTGAATGTAGCTCCATAGGTCATGCCAGCGTCGTTGTGCATGAAGGCAAAGCATAGATCAAAGTCGACCTTCTTCTCAACGATATCCGCTATGATCCGGTCCAGGTCAGCTGTCTTTTTCACATAATATCCATCTGGATCGGCAACCTTAAGCAGCTTGACTGCTGCATCTGTGCCCGCAACCGTCACATCGTAGCCTGCAGCTTCAAGCTTATGGGAGAGATAGATTGCCATGCTCGTCTGCACAGGCACCTCCGGGCAGCCCATAGCAAGCAACGCTTTTTTGCATTCTGTCATCTGCTCATCACTCGATTACGATTCTCAGTCATCTTTTCTTTCCAAACCAGCTTCACGACAGTCTTGGCAGCTTGGGTTGCGCGTGCATGCTACCTCGTCCATGCTGGAGCTCAAGCCATCCCACAGCATCAGTCGATTCTCCAGAAGTCCGCCAGAACCCAAGACATACTTCACAGCCTCAGTCACTTGAATGGAGCCGATCACCCCGCAAGTGGACCCTAAAGCAGGAAACGTCGTGACCGGAGGCGCTCGCGGAAAGGTGCAGCGCAGGCAGGCCGTCTTGCCTGGTATCACTGTTGTGGCCTGCCCCTGGTAGCCGCAGATAGCACCATGAAAGAGAGGGATCTTCTTTTGCAGGGCGGCTTTGTTCAGAATGTATCTGGTAGAGAAATTGTCCATGGCATCCATGATGAGGTCGCACCCGCCCAGGAGCTGATCGATGTTCTCTCTGCTGATCGTCTCCTCCAGAGCCTCAACCACTATCTCTGGATTTATGCCCTCAAGCGTATCCTTCGCAGATCCGGCCTTGCTTCTGCCCACGTCATCGCTCCAGTGCAATACTTGCCTGTTCAAATTGCTGAGCTCGACGCTATCGCAGTCCACTATGCGAATCATGCCAAAGCCCGCAGCAGCCATGTAGATGGATATGACAGATCCAAGGCCGCCAGCTCCCGCGATGAAGGCGCCTGTTTTTTTCAGCCTCTTCTGACCATCCTCGCCAAAGAGGCGGATCTGGCGGGAGTATCTCTTTTTTTCGAGATCATTCAGCATAAGAGCAAACCTAGCCACCGTGTACTACTCGCACGATCTTCAGCTCATCTGCAGAGCTTGCAGTCTCCTCCTCCGGCACAATTTTGCCGTTCTTGGCCACGACGACCTCGACAGGGTTTATATGTAGATCCTTCAAGATCTCCTCGATGCTGGCCACGCTCACCGTCATCTCCTTTCTGCTCCCGTCCGGCATGGCTATCTTCATTTTGTATCCCTCGTGAAAGGCGTACTGGCGCCAATTTTCTAAGCCAGTTTCGCATACTCCTTTGCCCAGTAAGTGATGATCATGTCTGCCCCGGCCCGCTTGATGCAGGTCAGCGCCTCCAAGAATGCCGCCTTTTCATCCAGCCAGCCCTGATCTGCTGCTGCGACGATCATGGAGTACTCGCCAGAGACCTGATAGGCGGCTGTGGGCATTCCGAAAATGTCCTTCACCTGGCGCAGCACGTCCAGGTATGGCATAGCAGGCTTGACCATGACCATGTCAGCCCCTTCTTCGATGTCCAGTTGCACCTCCCAGAGCGCCTCAGCCAGGTTCGCGGGATTCATCTGGTATCCCATGCGGTCGCCAAACGCGAAGCCTGACTCAGCAGCCTCCCGAAAAGGTCCATAGAAGGTGGAGGCATATTTGGCCGCGTATGAGAGGATCGGGGTGTCAGTGAAACCGTCCATGTCCAGGGCTGAGCGTATGGCACGAACCATGTAGTCCATCATGCCGCTTGGGGCTACGATGTCAGCTCCAGCTTCGGCATGGCTCACTGCCACTTCACCTAAGATCGGCAATGTCTCATCGTTCAAGATCTTCTCGCCTTTTATGAGTCCGCAATGGCCGTGGCTGGTGTATTCACAGAGGCACAGGTCGGTTATCACTATCAGGTCAGATATCTCCTTTATTTTACGTACAGCCTTCTGAATCACGCCCTGTGAATCATAGGCACCTGATCCGACATCATCCTTCTGAGCGGGCAGACCGAATAGGAGCACAGCTGGCACTCCCAGGTCCTCGATGGCGCCAGCCTCAGCCGCCAGGCTCTCCAGGCTCTGGCGGAACTGGCCTGGCATTGCATCTATCATCCTCGCCTCGGAGATCCTCTCGTCCACGAAGATGGGTTGTATCAAATCCTTGAGGGAGAGCTCTGTCTCTGCCACCATCTCCCTTATTCCTGGCGCTCTTAGCCGCCTCATTCTTCTCATGATGTATCCTCCAGCCGAAACAGCTCTGCGAGGGAGGCCAATAGCTCATTATCGCCTCGCTCAGCTGCGCTCTTGAGGGCCTTGGTAGGCTCTGAGAGCAGCTTGTTAACAATGGAGTGGCTCATATCCTGCAACACCCGCTGCTCGATCTCTCCAAGGGTGTGGCGAGCTGAGAGCTTATTCATCGCCTTTCGCACTTCCTGATCCTTGATTGCCTCCGCCTGGGAGTAAAGCGCAGCCAGCAGATCCTCTGCCTGTTTTCTCTTGTATTTTGCTTTCAGCAGTTGCAGCTCTTCAGATATGATCGCCTCAACCCGTGTCACCTCTGCCATCCGCTGCTTCATATTTTCGCTGCTGATATTGCGCAGACTGTCGATGTTGTGCAGCTCCACGCCCGGGATATCTGCTGCAGCCTCGTCGATATCCCTGGGATTGGCGATGTCGATCAGGAGCAGCTTGCTTTCTCTGCCGGCCATTGCCCTCTCAATATCCTCTTTGAGCAGTATGTAATGAGGCGCTGCAGTCGCGCTGATAACCACATCCGCGACCTTTAGACGGGATTTCATCTCCTCGAAGGGAACAGCATTGCCGCCCAGGCACTCTGCGAGGGACTTCGCAGAGCTGAATGTCCTGTTGGTGACGCAAAGCGATGAAATGTTCTTGGCCATAAGCGCTCGGGAGATCAGCTCACCCGTATCTCCTGCTCCAATCACAAGGACAGACTTTCCATTCAGATCGCCCAGAATTTCTTCAGCCAGGTCTACAGCCGCGGATCCCACCGAAACAGATCGCTCGTTTATGCGGGTCTCTTTTCGCACGCGCTTTCCCACCTGGATCGCTTTCTTGAAGGCAGTCTCCAGCATCCAGCCAGTGGTTCCAGCCTTCATCGCAGTTTGGATGAGCTCTTTCATCTGCCCAAGGATCTGGTCTTCTCCGATGATCATGGATTCGAGACCTGAAGCCAGCCGCAGAAGATGATGCAATGATTCGTCATGATCATGAAAATCGATGATGCGAGAGGAGACGCGCGCCTTCTTGGCCAGGTCAAAGAGCACTTTTTCGCCACGTTGGCTTACGATATAAATCTCAACGCGGTTGCAGGTCTTGAGAACAGCGCACTCCTCTACCCGTTCCTGGGATCTCACCCACTTGAGGATTGTATCTACATCTCCGTGCCAGGCCCTCTCAATCTCGTCGATGGAGGCCTTGCGGTGGGTCACAAGCATCGAGGCTATCTCGCTCATCGTGGCATACATGTGAGCGGGCTCTCATATAGGCCTTTTCATAGGAGACATCCAGAAGTCTCCAGATCTCCTCATCCTCCAGGATCCTCCAGATCATTCTGGCCCGATCCCTTTGCATGGGCACTGTCTCCTTCAAATCCTGCCTGATCTGGGAGAGAAGCAAGGCCATCTGCTGAAAGTTCTCTGTCAGCTCCTTTTCAAGCCGCAGACGGAGGTACTTGGTAAGGCCCGGGCTCTCTGTGGAGATGGCGATCGTTATTGGGTCCTTTCGTATCAGGGATGGAACCACCACATCGCCGATGCCGTCCACTTTATTGACCAGCAATCCCCGGGCCCGTGCCTCGAACTCAATGGCGCTGTTCAATTCAAAGATGCCCGTGGCTGGAACCACAATAAATGCGCCCTCCAGATACTTCTCAAAGCCATGAGAGAGGTTGGAATGCACAAGCTTCAAGTCATCCTTCATCTCCATCAGCCCGGGAGTGAACTCCTGGCTCACCACCATAACCTCTCCATAATCTGAGAAGAGCCTGGCCTTGCGCTCTCCGACGCGTCCACCACCGAATATCACAATGAGCTTTCCTTCCAGGTCCAGCAGTAGGGGTAAAAGCCGCCTTCTTGAATTTATGCCGCTCTCTTCTGCATCCATCAGACTTCAAATCCTTGCGCTGGTCTTCTTGTATTCCTTTTCGCTGAAAAGGATGCGAAAGTCCTCAATCCGCGAAGCTTGAGAAAGCTGATGCGCTATCTTCAGGCATTCCTCCCTGCTGCGCGAATGGACCATTGTGTAAATGTTGTAGGGCCAGTCGGGGGTTGCTGCTCGCTCATAGCAGTGAGTGACCTCTTGCGCGCTGGCAAATATCTCTCCCACGGTCTCAACCTGCTCAGGCCTGACCCTCCAGACGATCATGGCGTTGGCCACAATTCCCAGAGCCCTGTGGCCGATGGTGGCAGCGAACCTCCGAACGAAGCCCTCCTCCTGCAGTCGCTTTAGACGATCGATGACCTCTTCCTCGGACATGTCAAGCTCCTCGCCGAGGGCAAGATAAGGCCGCACAGTCAGCTTTATTCCGTCTTGAGCAGCCCTCAGGAGCTCGCGGTCCCGTGAATCCATCACAGCCATCCTCCTGGATCCTGGAATGGATAGCGATCCACTCCTTTTGTTGGTATCTGCATGGGCACATCTCCGGGATTGCCCACTACCTTGTGGTCGCTCCAGTAGTTTCCTCCATCGTTTGGCCCTGCATCCCATTGATTTTGGTTGTTGTCAACGGCGTCCTGAGCTGCGTTGTCCAAAAAGAGATTGTGATAGAGGAAATTCGCAGTGCAGTCCACCAAATTGGCCCCTGCAATCCGATTGCTCTGAAGGCGATTATCTGTGACGTTGCAGCCGACTGCACCGCTCATGTACAGGCCGTTTCTGCTGTTCTCGCTCATATTGTTCCCTTTGATCAATAGTTTTTTGGAGGACTGGACAAAAATGCCTTGAGCGTTACCGATGGCATCGTTGTCCTGAAGCTCGCAGTTCAATAGCTGCACAAGGGATATGCCGTCCCGCTGATTTGCCTCTGCGCGATTGTTCGTCAGGACGCATTCATTGCTGCCTGCAAGTGCTATGCCTTGGTCGTTCAAAGATGCGATATTGCCGATGAGCGAGCACCTGTCAGAGCTGGTGAGCTGTATGCCAGCCTCCTGGTTTTGATCCGCCCTGCTGTTCCAAACATTGCAGAGCCTGGATCTCATGAGATATATGCCCTTAGCACAGGATTTTGCGCTGCAATTCTCCAGGCTCAGGTTCAGAGAGTCGTCGGCCCGAAAGCCCTCCTCGGAGCAGTTGGAGGCAAGATCGTCCTTGAACGTCCCATCCGAAGACGAAGATGCTGCGTAACCTATCTGGCAGTTAGCGGCCCTGCAGCCTTTTACAGTCCATGCTGAGCAGTCCTTCAGATAGATCCCATTTTCAGATAGTGATATGCCGCTGTCAACAATTTTCCAGTCGGTGGAATTGACTGCAAGGATGCCTGCGCTGCTATTGGATATTCTCAGGTTCGAGGCCGTTATGTTTTTGCAGGATATGATGCCCAAAAAGCCGCAGACGGATGGTGCCACCAGATCGGCCTCGTTTATCAGATAGCAGACGGGCCTGCCATCGACGAGGTTGGACTCGTCGATGTCCTGCACATAGAAATCGTGGCTAGATGCTGCTAGATGGGCGCTGGAAGACGCTCCCTCGTCGACTCGAAGGTTGTAGGAATTTGCAAACATGACATTGTCCCGCAGGACGTTTCCCTTCGAGCCCCTCAGGGAAATTCCGTAGATATTTCTGGATGCGCTGTTCGACTTGAGCCCATTTTCGATTGAACCTGACAGAAGGATGCCATTCCCGTTTTCAGAGAGCTCATTGTATGACAGATAATTGTAAACCGCCCCATCACCATAAATGCCAGCACGCTCTCCCTTTTGGCATACATTCTCAGTCACATTGTTGCCTTGCGACCCCCTCAGACTGATTCCAAGTTTGCCGCCTGATATGAAGTTTCCAGTGATGTTGTTCTCCTTCGAGTCCACGACGTCGATCCCGCTAATATAGGTGCCAGATATGTTATTCTCCAAGATTTGGTTGGACGAGGATCTGGAGAGCACAACGCCAAAACCACTTCCATAAAAGCTGTTTTTCTCAATTCTGTTCTTGATGGAGAGGTCCATTAACACCCCCTGCGCTGCCAAGATCTCGCAGCCTGCGATCGTGTTCTGTATTGTGCCATTCAATTTGATGCCGACATTGCCAAGGAAGGTGCTGTTGAGGACTTTGCATCTCTTGCCAAGAAGCTCCATGCACGTCCCACGGGGGGCATCGACATTGCAGTCCAGCACAGTGTTGTCATCACCTGTCGCGCGAATCCCGATAGAGGCCCCATCTGCTCTGCAGCGAACGAGAAGATTATCAGAGGATTGGAGAACAATCGCAGGATCTCTCCCGATGCTCTTTGTGGCGAGATTTGTGATCTTGCATCCTGGAGCGATTATAATCAGTGAACCATCGAGCTGTGCCTGACCTGAGCCATTGATGATCAGGCTGCGGTCAACGATGGCTCCGCTATAATTGCCGGGCTTGATGAGGATTGTGTCTCCTGAACTGGCCATGGTTATTGCGCTTGCAAGAGATGTGGCATCTCCAGATCCGCCTGAATCGACAACAATGGTCTTGGCCTGGCAGGATGCTATGAGAAGGATGAATGCTATCAGGTATCTCATCTAGCAATGAATTTGGCATTATGGTCTATTATCTATGGCGGTTGAATCATATGCATCTGGGAGAAAGCCTGAAATATTCAAAACCATTTATGCCTATCTTGGGTAGGAAGGACTGATGGTTAAGCCTTATCGCATTCTCATAATAGAAGACGATCCTGAGCATGCTGAGCTCATAAGGATGGGCTTCAGAAGACACGATGAATTCTTCCTGGATTTCGCGTCTACTGGGGAGCAAGGGCTGGAGATGCTCGCTTCCATCACATACGACCTGATCTCTGTGGACCTGGTCTTGCCAGGGATCGGCGGCCTGGACGTCCTCGTCAGAATCCGCAAGCATGACCCAGATATCCCAGTAGTCATGGTCTCAGGCCACGGCACCACTGAGATGGCAGTAGTCGCATTCGAGAACAGGGCTACCAAGTACGTCGTGAAGAGCCTGGAGAGCTTCAGGAGCCTTCCGTATGTCTTTGAGAACCTCATTCAGGAGGCCAAGTTCAAGGCCAGCGAGAGGGCTATGCGAGAGCAGATCGAGCGGTCAGAGAGAATCCACAGAAATGTCGTCGAGAATGCCCTTGCTGGCATTTACATCTTGCAAGACGGCATCTTCAAGCTGGTCAATCCGAAGCTCGGCGAGATATTTGGTTGTAAGCCGGAGAGCCTCATCGGCATGCCCTTCTGGCATCTGGTCAAGCCTGATGATATGGAATGCATCAGCCGACTGGACCAAGACCTGCAAGCTCCTGCGCCCATTTATGAGTCGAAGGTCATGCGCAAAGATGGGACGAAGCGTTGGATAGAGTTTCGCATTGTCCCCATAGAGTATGAAGGTCGCAGGGCGATCCTGGGAAATCTCCTGGACATCACCCAGAGAAAGGAGCTTGAGATAGAGGTCCTGCGAAGCAATCGGGAGTTAGCAGCCATCGACGCCATAACTGAGAGGTGTTTGCGGCCTTGGGGCGATATAGACAAGGATCTGGCGGATGCCCTGGCTCATGTGATCGCAGGAATGGATGGTGCAGGCGTGGGAGGCGTATTTCTTCAGGAGGAGAGGGGCCTCGTGCTGCGAGCGCTGAGGGGATCTGTGGAGGAGCTCATAGATTTCATAGATGGCATAGATTTGAGCCTTCTTCTCTGCGTTGCAAAGGCTCACAAATCAGAGGAAAACGAAGATCTGACATGGATCTCTGCGCCCATCCAGTGTTGTGGCAAAGCTGAAGGAGCAGTTGTGATCGCCTGCAAGGATGAAGATGGCTCATGTCTCCCTTTCCTGGAAAGGGCTGCTTCCAGAATCGGCAGCCTCCTGGAGGCGGATAGGATAACAAGCCCGATACGTTCGACTTCTGAGTCGATCATCCCAAAGATCCAGGACAGTCCTGCGCAGGAGAAAATCCTCTGATTACAGCCCCCGAAACGCGAGCCCATCAGGCCCGCGCTTCTGGAACTGCTCCTCCCTCCTGTGATGTAGTTGTCGATGGTTTTTATAATCGTCCATCACGAGGCCATGGTAGCATGGCATCGTTTTCAGGACGCGGGAACCTGTGCGTCCATCCATTCACCATGCTACTACTTCCCACGATATAAAGCTTACTTTTTCTTCATCCAGGACATCATTGAGCGCAGCTGTGAGCCCACCTGCTCCAGCGGATGCTCCGACTCGATCTTCTCAAGCGATTTTTTAACAGGCAAGCCTGCCTGGCTCTCGAGTATCCACTCGCGAGCAAACTCGCCGGACTGAATCTCCGCAAGTATGGCCCTCATCTCCTCTCGGGACTCTTCGTTTATGATGCGCTGGCCGCGGGTCATTCCGCCATACTCTGCGGTATTTGAGACGTTGTTCCACATGCGCATCAGCCCGCCCTCATAAATCAGATCGACGATCAGCTTCAGCTCATGACATGCCTCGAAGTAGGCGATCTCTGGCTGGTAACCGGCTTCGACCAGCGTCTCAAATGCAGCCTTGATCATCTCAGTGACGCCGCCGCACAAATCCACCTGCTCGCCGAACAGATCAGTCTCCGTCTCCTCGGTGAATGTGGTCTCGATGACGCCCGCCCTTGTGCCGCCGATGCCCTTGGCGTAGGCCAGCGCCCTCATCATGGCAGAGCCAGAGGCATCCTGCTCAACGGCCACCAGACATGGAACCCCCTGGCCCTCCTGAAAGGTCCGGCGCACCAGATCGCCAGGCCCCTTTGGAGCAACCATGACGACGTCCACATCCTTCGGGGGCACGATCTGGAAGTAGCGAATGTTGAAGCCATGGGAGAAGCCGAGGATCTTGCCCTCCTCCAAGTGGGGCGCGATGCTCTCACGGTAGACCTTGCCCTGCACCTCATCTGGCAGAAGGATCTGAATGTAGTCCGCCTTCTTCGCAGCCTCCTCCACGCTCATGACCTTCACTCCAGCAGCCTCGGCCCTCTTCAGTGCTGCTGATCCATTGCGGCCCGCTGCTATGACATCCAGGCCCGAGTCCTTAAGGTTCTCGCCCTGCGCATGCCCCTGACTGCCCCAGCCGATGATGGCGATCGTCTTGTCCCTCAAAACCCTCAGATCTGCATCCTTATCATGGTACACCTTTGCCAATTTTATTCCTCCTTTTCTCTTTTCCTAAAGTCATAATAATAACGACAGTGACAAAAATGTTAATGATCCTCTTACCTTAAAAGGGCTTTCAGCCCGAAGGGCTGTCAGGCCTTGATCACCCTCGTGCCCCTGATCATGGACACCTTGCCTGTGCGAGCCATCTCCTTGATCCCGAACTGCCGCAGCAGCTGAACTATGGCGTTGATCTTCTCCTCATCGCCAGTGACCTCGATGATCATCGAGCGCGCAGAGACATCGATGATCTTGGCCCTGAAGATGTTCACGATCTGCATGATCTCGCCCCTGCTATCCTTGTCGGCAGTCACCTTTATCACTGCCAGCTCCCTCTCAACAGACTCCGATGGAGCAAGCTCGCTGACTCGAATGACATTTACCAGCTTGCTAAGCTGCTTTATGACCTGCTCCAAAACATCTTTGTCCCCCTCGACTGTGATGGTCATGCGGGAGTAATCCGGATTGTCGGTAGCACCTACTGAGAGGCTGTCGATGTTGAATGACCTGCGGCTGAAGAGGCCTGCAATGCGGGTCAAAACACCTGACTTATTCTCTACTATGACAGCGATGGTGTGTCTCATCTAGTACCCCTCCTCTCCAAAGATCGCTTTGCGAGCATCGGCGTAGACCTTCTCCAGATGACTTATGTGGCCCTCTTCGCACCATTCAAGCTCCAAAATCTCGCTCAATGTTGCGCCAGCTGGCACCATCGGCGAGACCTTCTCTGCCGGGTTCACTATGAAGTCCATGATGACGGGCCTGTCGGTGGCCAAAGCTGCGCGGATCACAGGTTCGACCTCTGATGGCTTCGTGGCCCGCAGTCCCATTGCGCCGTAGGCCTCGGCCAGCTTGACGAAATCGGGGCTGGTCCTTCCAAGGATCGTGGCTGAATACCTCTTCTCGAAGAAGAGCTCCTGCCACTGCCTGACCATTCCAAGGCATCCGTTGTTTAAAATTGCCACCTTCACGGGGATGTCGTTCAAAACCGCCGTTGCCAGCTCCTGGCTGTTCATGAGAAAGCTGCCATCTCCTGCGATGTCAATCACATCGCACTCCGGACGCCCTATCTTGGCTCCGATGGCTGCAGGAAATCCGTATCCCATGGTGCCCAGGCCTCCGGACGATATGAACTTCTGTGGGTCCTTGTGCACAAAGAACTGCGCAGCCCACATCTGGTTCTGACCGACCTCTGTGGTGATGATGGCATCGGGCGCAAGCTGGCAGAGCTTCTCGATCACAAACTGAGGCTTGATGATATCCATATCAGGAATGTAGGTCAGAGGATAGTCTCTCTTCCAGCCATCGATCTTCTCATTCCACGCGCCCCTCGGCTTGGGCTGGACCTCCTTTTCAAGGGCCATCAATGCATTCTTTGCATCTCCCACGACGGGAATGTCCACGCGCACGTTCTTGCCAACTTCTGCTGGGTCTACATCGATATGAACTATCTTGGCGTGGGGAGCGAAGCTGGAGATCTTTCCTGTCACACGATCGTCAAACCTGGCGCCGACGGCCAATATCAAGTCCGACTCCTGAATTGCGTAGTTGGCATACTTTGTGCCATGCATCCCAAGCATCCCCAAAGAGAGGGGATGATCCTCGGGGAAGCAGCCTATGCCCATGAGCGTTGTTGTGACAGGGGCGTTGATCTTCGTCGCCAGGTCGAAGAGCGACTTATGCGCGCCTGCGAGCTTCACACCTCCTCCAACGTAGATCACAGGCCTCTGTGCCTCCATCAGTGCCCTAGCAGCCTTCTTGATCTGCATCTCATGCACCTTGACTGAGGGATGATAACCTGGCAAATTCACCTCAGGCCATGTGAACTCAACCTCATCCACAGTCACATCTCGCGGCAGATCGATCAGCACAGGTCCAGGGCGGCCAGTGCGAGCGATGTAGAAAGCCTCGCGAAAGACGCGAGAGATATCTTTGGCGCTTCGCAGGAGATAGTTGTGCTTGGTTATTGGCAGGGTGATTCCCGTTATGTCTGCCTCCTGGAAAGCATCCTTGCCTATCAGCCAGGTGTTGACCTGGCCTGTGATGGCCACCATTGGCACTGAGTCCATGTAAGCATTGGCAATCCCAGTGACGAGGTTCGTCGCCCCGGGCCCGGAGGTTGCGATGCACACACCTACCTTTCCAGTAGCTCTGGCATAGCCATCGGCCATATGAGCTGCGCCCTGCTCATGCCGAACCAGAATATGGCGAATATCCGACTGGTAGATGGCATCGTAGAGGGGCAGCAGTACCCCGCCTGGAAGTCCGAATACCACATCTACGCCTTCCCTCTTCAGACACTCCAATACCGCCTGGGCACCTGTCATCTTATTTGACACTTTATCCTCTCCTCCTCTTCCAGCCGCATCAGCCGGTTGATGCCCTCTAGCACTGCCTCGACCGATGCCATGATTATGTCTGCGTCTGCTCCCCGAGCAGTGATCTTCCTGTCAGCCATTGCCATCGTCACCCATACTTCAACCAGCGCATTTGTTCCACCAGTGATGGCGTCCACATGATACTCTTCAAGGCGGACGTCTGCAACCCCAGAGATCGCCCTACGAATGGCATTGATCGCAGCGTCCACAGGCCCAACGCCAATGCCAGCCTCCAGCTTCTCAGAGCCGTTGAGCTGGATCTTCACAGAGGCCGTCGGAGTTACTGTATTTCCTGCTACCACAGTCAGCTCATGCAGCTTGACCTTCGGCTCCTTCTGAATGGAGAGCACTGTGTCGGCTATCGTCTGCAGATCGGCGTCCGATACGCGCTTGCCCTTGTCGCCCAGCTCCTTGACCCTTGAGACTATCTGAGCCAACTGGTCCTCCGAGACGCCTATGCCGAACTCATGCAGAGCAAGCTCCACAGAGGCACGGCCAGCATGCTTGCCGAGCACAATGCGCCTCTTCCTGCCCACGGCCTCGGGTTGAATCGGCTCGTATGTCTTGGTGTTCGCCAAGAGGCCGTGCACGTGAATTCCCGCCTCATGCGTGAATGCATTCTCTCCGACTATTGCCTTGTTGGGAGAGAGAGGCAGTCCGGTCATTCGCGATACGAGCCGCGAGAGCTGATAGATGTCCTGGCATCTGATCCCCGTGTTGATCTTGTAGAGGGACTCCAACGTCATGACGACCTCTTCCAGGCTGGCATTTCCCGCGCGCTCGCCAATGCCGTTTACGGTCACATGCGCCTGGGCCGCTCCCGCCCGCAGGGCCGCCACGGTATTGGCTGTGGCCATTCCGAAGTCGTTGTGGCAGTGCACGCTTATAGGCTTGCCGAGATGAGACAGCCGCTCGAAGATCTCTGCCGTCGTCTCTGGGACGAGCACGCCAACGGTATCGCAGAAGGCCAGCCTGTCAGCTCCAGCATCAATTCCTGCCATGTAAAGGCTCGTCAGATAATCCATATCCGCCCTGCTGGCGTCTTCGCCGCTCAATTCCACGATCAGTCCATGATCTTTTGCAAACTCCGTCACTTCTACGGCTTTACGTATCACTGACTTTCTGTCAGACCTGAGCTTGCATTCGATGTGAAGGTCTGATGCGGGCACAACTAGGTGGATGGAGTCGACATCGCAGTCCAGGGCAGCATCAACGTCCGAAGTCAATGCGCGAGCATAGCTGCAGATTTCAGCATCAAGACCAGAAGCAGCAATTGCCTTTATTGACTGACGCTCTCCCTCAGAGGTCATGGCAGAACCAGCCTCAATCACTTGCACACCCAAGGAGTCCAGCCCGCGTGCGATGGCAAGCTTCTCCTCAACATCGAGGGAGACGCCGGGCGTTTGTTCACCATCACGCAAAGTAGTGTCGAGAAATCGGATCTTATCCGATAAAGCGATCCCACGCATTCATGTTCAATCACCTTTCGGCCAACAAGCCGGTTCTGGCTTCTTGATCTTTAATGATTGATAAAGCTAACGACGCTGCAGGCTTGGGGGGTCGAACTGAGGGCAGAAAGGCGTATATACACAGAGGCTATAGTTATTTTGGGAGATATAGATGGCTGCAGTGGATGCCATTAAGGCCACGGTTGATGAGCTCCTCAAAGCTCTCTCGGCCAGAAACATAATCGGCGAGCCGATAGAGATGGAGGACAAGATCATCATACCCATCACGAAGATGGGCATGGGCTTTGGCACTGGCATTGGTCGCGGAAGCGAAGATTTGGGCAATAGAGAGGTGACGGGAGGAGCCGGTGGGGGAGTGGGCGTATTTCCTGTGGCAGTGGTGATAGTCTTCAAAGGGATCGCCGGCTCTGATGGCGTGAAGGTCGTTCCCCTGGGGGCGCCAAGCCCGCTCTCTGAGCCGATGGCAAATATCGCCCACATCGTGATGGAAAAACTGGCAGGCAGGAAGGAGGACAGAGAGAAGAAGCCCGGACAGATTGCCAAAATTAACATCGAGTAGGTCTTTTCGATGTTCACATGGATGCAGGTCTCCCACAACCTGTTCTCGATGATATTGATTTTGGCAGCGCTATTTCTCTTGTTTTTGGTCCTCGTTTTGATCACTCCATTCGATCTCTCGCTTGGCTTCAGAATAAGAGGCCCGCTGATGCAGGTGTCCTACAAAATCATCTGGCTTGGAGTTGTCATAAAAAAAGGATTCATCGAGCCCGCATCGGATGATGAGCCAAGTTCGACTGATGCTACAGGACAAGGCTCATCTCCTCCTCTTGGATCCCTGCTTGATGCCATTTTGGCGATCCTCCCGGCCTTAAAAGATCTGAGCAAATCGATAAATCTTCAAAAGGCATCCTGTAGCCTCTGCTTTGGGCTGGATGACCCCGTACAGACCGCTGTGATGAGCGGTTATCTCTGGTCCTTAGCCGCGGCCACATGTCCCTCGCGCACAAGCATTCACATAGAGCCTTGCTTTGACAAGGAACGGCTGGAGGGAGACATCACAGTCGAGCTTGGGGCCAGGATGCTCTGGCCGTCTGTTGCCTTGATCAAAGCCCTGCGGGAGAAGAGGATAAGAGAGCTCTTGATAATGATGATACGAGAGAGGCGATGATGTTTGGGATAGAGCTTCCCAGGGTCGAGACGGAGATAAGAGTGGCAGAGGAGGTTGTAGCAGGGGACAGGAGCATCCACATAGTGATCGAGGTCTCCGCTCTGAAGGCGCATGATGGAAAAGCACTTGGATGCTGGCTCGTGCCGCTGGCCATGCTGATCATCGAGCCGGGATGGCAGTATGCGGTCTCCATCGCTGGAGAGGAGATGCCCCTGGAGGCGATCTTGCAATTGGCGCCTTCTTTGAAGTTCGTGATAGAAAAGTGGCGGCACATAATGGAAGTGACCTGAAAAACGTCTTGTGAGCAGCAGGAGTCATACATGCCACTTCACCTCAACAAGCCAGCGCCAAGGTGCCTCGGAATTGCAGAGAGCTTTTTTCGCTCCAGACCATCTTCTGTTTTGGCGGGCGTGGTCATGCGCGGGGATCTGCGCATCGACGGCCTGGCAACTGCCTGCGCCACAGTAGGCGGAGACGACGCCACCGACGCTGTCCTGAAAATATACAAGGATCTTGACCGCACCGATGTGAACGTCCTGCTCCTGAGCGGAGCTGCAGTTAGCTGGTTTAACATCATCGACCTGCAAGAGGTCTTCGATAAAGTCCAAAAGCCTCTGGTCTGCCTGACCTACGAAGAATCACAGGGCCTTGAGAGATACATTCTCGAGTACTTCCCTGAGCCGGAAGAGAAGCTGCGTCGCTATCGTGCCCTGGGCGAGCGGGAGTGTGTGCTGCTCAAGACAGGCTATGAAGTTTATGTGCGCGCTCTTGGCGCAACATCTGAAGATGCCAGGGTTCTGCTCAACAAATTCACACTGGAAGGCCGCATCCCAGAGCCTGTGCGTGTTGCCAGGCTGGTTGCGCGAGCGGTACTGGGTGAAATATGCGAGTGAGGAGAGTAAGCCCCCTTCTGTTCACGGCGGCATTCAGCTTAGCGCCATACCCGAGCTATGGCTGGACGTCCAATTTAACAGCTCTATTTTGGCTTGCACCCACAGGGTTTCGCCGTTTCATCCGCAAAACCCGCGCGACCTTCAGCCTTGCGGCATCATCGCACTTGCGCGGAGCGGTCTCGTTTCTGTGCCAGAGCCGGAGCTCTCGCCCCACATCCTTTGGGATGTCTGTGTGTCCAGTGGTGGGGGGACTTTCCACACCGACCAAAAACTGGCCAGCGGCAGCCGCCCTTCCTCTCTCGATATGAGAAATTCGTAAAACAATATATAAATGCTTTGCTTGATCGTATTTGAAGTATCCTGCAGTTAACATTATTTCAGATAGCGTTCCATGATAAGTATTGCACAGTACTTGCCGCACATAGAACAGGTCCCAGCCTTGTTCTGAAGGTAAATTTCCCTGGCCCTATCGCCATCGATGGCTGCTCTGAACTGGCCTTCCCAATCCCTCGCCTTTCTGTGCAGAGCAAGCAACTTGTCTTCAGGGCTCGGACCGTATTTTAGAGCGTCTCCTATGTGAGCCGCAATCTTGAAGGCCACCACCCCTTCCCTGACCTGGGCCACATTGGGAAGAGCTAGGTGCTCGGAGGGGGTGATATAACAGAGGTAATCCGCACCCGCGCCTGCCGCGAGAGCTCCACCAACGCACCCTGATATGTGATCATAACCAACGCCGACATCGATGGGAAGAGGACCGGCGACGAAGAGTGGTCTATGATCGGTCTTCTTCTTGTAGCGAGCGACATAGTCAGGTATCTTGTCTGGGCTGACGTGTCCGCCCATCCCCTCGATGATGACCTGGACTCCTAGCTCATTTGCTCTCCTGGCTAGCTCGGCGTTCATATCGATCTCCATCTCTTGTGGCCCATCCATGTGGTCATGGATGCATCCGCTCCTCATGGTATTCCCAAGGGAGAGCACGACGTTCCTCTCAGAGAGGATCCCGCATATCTCGTCGAAATGAGAAAGGAAGGGGTTCTCTTTGCCATTCTGCAACATCCATGCCGATGTGAAGGATCCGCCCTTGGACACCATGCCCATTATTCTCGTCGCATTCTTGAGCTTCTCTAGCATTGCGAGGGTGAAGCCTGCATGGATGACAGTGGAAGAAACCCCCTCGCTAATATGCTTTTTCATCATCCGGATAAGGTCTTGCTCCCTCATGGCCTCAAAGGAGCCTTTCTCCACAACTGCCTGGTATATGGGCACCGTCGTCAAAGGGGCAGCCGTCTCCTCCAATATCCTCCTTCTGATCTCGTCGATGGGGCCTCCCATGGAGAGGTCAGTAATGGTGTCTGCTCCGTATCTTTCTGCGATCCTGGCCTTCTCTACCTCATTTTCTGGATCAAAGACATCTGTGGAGGTCCCGATGTTGGCATTGATCTTTGTCTTTAGACCCTCTCCTATGCCTACTGGTGGCTTTCCATCCCGCTCCATTATTACTACGCGCCCTGAGGCTATCTGCTTTAGGAGGAAATTGGGCTTTACACCCTCTATTTTAGCCACTACGTCGATGATTGGGATATTATTGCCCGCAACTGCAGCCGCATAAATATTCTCGCTCAATATTATTCCTCCTTTGAGCCGTAGTTATCTGAACTCTTGTGTCGTTGGGCTTGAGGTTTCTTAGAAATCGTCTTATATATTTCTGCGTCTTAGTTTAAAGCAATGGCCCGAGATCAGAGAGATTACTATTATCGTCTCGCAAAAGAGGAGGGCTACAGGGCCCGCTCTGCCTTTAAGCTCTTGCAGATAAACGAAAAGTTCCACATCATCAAGAGGGGCGACAGCGTCGTTGACCTGGGGGCTGCGCCAGGAGGATGGCTACAGGTGGCCCGCCAGCTATCAGGCGGAAGGATCGTGGGGGTGGACCTAGAGGAGATCGAGCCAATTCCGGATGTGATCGCCCTTCAGGCAGACATCACCCAGGAGAGCACTGTGGACATGATCAAGAACGCACTTGGCGGAAGCGCAGATGTGGTGATCTGCGATGCAGCTCCCAATTTAACTGGCGCCTGGGAGATGGACCATGCAGTGTCAATAGACCTGGCGCGCTCTGCGCTGCGCGCTGCTTTGAAGCTCCTCAAGCCGCGGGGCAACTTCGTGGTCAAGGTCTTTCAGGGCGACATGTTCGCAGATTATCTGAACGAGGTGAAAAGGGAGTTTGAATCTGTGCGGGCCCACACTCCTGCTGCCTCCAGAAAGGAGAGCGCAGAGACCTACGTAGTCGCCAAGAAGCTCCTCACAGGGCCTGTGCGAAAAGGAGACATCCTGGATGTTCTGATTGAGTCTACAGGCAAATCTGGTGACGGCGTGGCCATGGTGGACGGCTTCGCTGTCATTGTGCGCGGGGCAAAGATCGGCGAGCGGCTGCGCATAAAGATAGATGCAGTAAAGCCCAACTTTGCCTTTGCAGCAGTCCTCGGGAGAAAGGATTAATAACCTGCCCAAGAAAACCAAAAGGATGGGGTGAGCGTATGGAAGACAATGCGGTGATCTTCATCGGAGACAAGCCAGTCATGAACTATGTGCTTGCATTGATGACCCAGTTCAACAAGCCGGTCTCTAGAGTCACACTTAAGGCCAGGGGGCGCTCGATCTCACGTGCAGTTGATGCTGCAGAGATTGCTAAAAACAGGTTCATGCCCAACCTCAGGGTTTTGGGGATAACCATCGGCACAGAGGCCATCCCTAACGATGAGGGCAGAACTGTGAATGTCTCCTCCATGGAGATAGTTCTCGCAAAGCATGAATGATTTCGCTGCCAAACGGCGTCTGATTGGCAGAAAATAATTTAAATGCCGCAGTCAACTTGGATCTTGTGACAGTCTTCAGGGCATATGATGTTAGAGGTGTCTACGGCACCGATCTCACAGAAGAGCTTACCAGGCGAGTGGGTGAATCCTTCGGATCTTATGCTGGTGGTGGAAGGGTCTCGCTTGGCAGAGATACGCGCATCAGCGGGCCATCTTTGCAGAAGGCTTTTTTAAATGGTGTCCTTTCAACGGGCTGCGAGGTCCAAAGCTTCGGCATCATCCCCATTGCCATTTTGAGCTATATCACATGGGCAGACAGGCTCAAAGCAGCGGCCTACATCTCAGCCTCCCACAACCCTCCAGAGTACAACGGCGTTCGTTTCAGAACATGTGACGGCTATGGCCTGCTCTACCAGGAGTCGTCCATCATGAGGTTCTACCGCGAAGGCGGCTTCCTCTCTGGAAGTGGTCGAGAGATCGCCCGCTCGCCAGATGAGGCCATCGAGAGGTACAGGCAGTATGTAGCAAGGAAGCTCAAGATTTCGCGGTCGCTGAAAATAGTCCTGGACATGGGCAATGGTTCTGCCTGTACCATGAACTCCTTTTACGAGAGACTTGGCTTCGACTCTATTGTGATGAACGGCACCATGGACGGCTGCTTCCCTGGCCGCGGACCAGCCCCGAACGAAAGATCTCTAGCGCCTGCCTGTAAGGTAGTAGTCGATAGCGGGGCCGACTTTGGTGTGGGTTTTGACCCAGATGCAGATCGAGGGATCATCATCGATGATAAGGGCAGGGTATTGCCGCCAGAGAAGGTGGCCATAATCATTGCTCGTCGCAGGTACAAGTCAGGAGATCTGGTCATATCGGGCTTCGATTGTTCCATGATCATGGAGCGTGAGCTTGAGAAGGACGGCATAAAGGTATTGAGGGAGAAGGTGGGTGATGTCTTCGTGGCCAATCGGGTCAAGAACGAAGGGGCGGTTTTAGGAGTAGAGCGCAGCGGCCACTTCTTCTTGCCGGAGTTTCAGTACTCTGACGACCCATTTGCCATGAGCCTGGCCATAGGCGAGATCATCTCAGAAGGCGAAAAGCTATCAGCGCTCGCAGACCAGATACCGGATTATCCCTACAGGCAAATTAGCATCCGCCTCAGTGAAGATCCGGCTGACGTCATGCGTCGACTGAGAGAGGCTCTGGCAAGGCAGGAACCGGATACTACCGACGGGCTAAAGATCACAACCGAGAGCCATAGCGTCCTCATCAGGCCCAGCAACACTGAGCCTATTTTGAGGTTATACATCGAAGATGCCGGAAGGGATATGAAGGAGCTGGAGGAGCGTTATTTGCAGATCATACATGAGGCCATGAGAAAAGCTATTTAATGGGCCCCATCAGTCAGGCCAAATACAACCAAGACAGAGCTGAGCCAGCTTGAGTTACGAAGACGTCTGCGTCCTCATACCGACCCTCGATGAAGAGGAGTCCATCGAATCAGTGATCCGAGAATTCCGAGCCATGGGCTTCGAGAACATACTGGTTGTGGACGGCCACAGCAAAGACGCAACTGTCTCGAAGGCTGAAAATGCCGGTGCTCGCGTCGTCCTCCAGTCGGGCTCAGGCAAGGGTCAGGCGCTAAAAGAGGTCTTTGAGACGATTGAGCAGCCGTATATACTTTTGATTGACGGCGATGGGACGTATCTGCCCTCGGAGGCTTTTATGCTTCTGGACCCTTTGTTCAAGGGCAGAGCAGACCACGTAGTTGGAAACCGGTTTGGACACTTGAAGGGCGGAGCACTCAAGCGCCTGAATATGTTCGGCAACAAAATCATCAACCGCTTTTTCGTCTTTATCTATGGCGTTCATCTCAAAGACATCCTCTCAGGGTACAGGGCCTTCACGACAGATGGCATACGCCTTCTGGATCTCTCCACGCCGGGATTTGAGATCGAGTCGGAGATGACGATTGAGAGCGTGAAAAAGGGATTGCGCATCATGGAGGTTCCGATCACCTACATGCCAAGGACCATCGGCACGAAGACCAAGCTCAATCCATTTCGAGACGGGCTGAAGATAGCACTCACAATATTTCGAATGGCGAAGACCGAGAATCCCATGTTCTTCTTCGGCCTTATCGGCTCCATATTTGGTGCGATCGGATTTTTGATCGGACTTTATGTGGCAAGAGACTGGATCAACTGGCGCATAGAGCACATTCCCCTCACAATCTTAACTGCGATATTGATAATCGTGGGCTTTCAGCTATTTCTCATCGGCATTCTTGGAGATATGATGGCATCTTTGCACAGAGAGATGATGCGAGAGATCTACAGAAGACGCAGATAGCTTCGGGCGGAAGTCGGCATTTAGTAACGCTGATGATGGCGAAAAGGCAGATGGAAAGTTCGGAGCAGGTCACATCCAGATCATCGTCCCAGTCGGCTGCCTGCTCCCTGAAGGGGACGATCTTGCCTCCTGATCATCGGGGGATGCTGACAGATCCCACTAGCCCGCAGGCTAGTAAATCTGCCTCGAATGTTTAAGGCGGCATTGAGATCTGCATTAATCGAGAGCCCGCAATGAGGGCTAGCAAGGTAATTCATACAGCGAGGCTAAACAGAGACCTGCCTATCCCAGGTACCATGCTTTCCCTGCTCAAAATCCAGATCCTTGAACACATGAACACAGTTCTCAAGATCCCATTCGACAAGCTTCCCAGAAGCGCAATTGCAGAAGTCCTCAGTTCTACGAGATAGCTTTGCTCTCGGCCGTTTGAGGGCTCGGACAGCACTTCGAGCATTCTTTCCCTCTGCCTTCCTTTGAGCTTGCTTTCTTGGAAGTCGTTTGATCGTCTTAGAAGTGCGCTTGTTATTGATCTTTCTATCCAGGCCGCTTATGAAAAGCTCATCTCCATCTGCATCTACTGCTACGATGGCATTCGTCTAGTTGAGATCGATTCCTACAGGATGAACTCCCTTGACATCTGGAAGCCAAACTGTGTATGGATGATCAAGAGATCGAACCTTCTCCTTTGCGACCACATAAGCACCGACAGTAAGCCGGACGCTTGATCGCATCAGTCGATTTGGTTCGACGCGCCTCTTTAACCTTATCGCCATGAATTGGTATGAAAACGCTCTAAATAAAACAACCAGCGGCCTTAGCCGCTTCCAAGATAATCCATTTTCCTGACCTCATATCCTGCTTTTGTGATAATTCTTATC
>JGI11944J13513_1000337_pt1 | contig 48992 bp, 43 predicted proteins | sample TerdegcoTASludge_FD_13513 | JGI IMG/M metagenome (IMG submission 13513) | reverse complement strand
AGAGGTAACGGGACCGGAGCCTGCGGAGACGAGTGGCGAGACGGTTCGATATGGAGTGCGGTATATTGGCGTGAAGGAAGCCTGGTTAAGCGAGAGCGATGTAGCCTTGTTAGTGCGTAATGGCAGTGCGAGTGCGGACATAAGCGTAGTGCAGTTAACGAAGGGGACGGATGCGGAATATGAGGTGGTGCTGAACAACATCGAGGGACGCGGTGAGGTCGCCTTGCATATATTAGCAGGCACGGCGGTGGATGAAGCAGGTAACTATGCCCCTGAATATATAGGCGAATATGCCTTAACCGTTCATACCGAATCCGGCTTATCGGCGGTAGGAGGATATGGATTAATACTGCTGATAATGCTGATAGGCGTAATCAGTTTCACGGTACTCATTCGCCCCGCCAAACAGCAAGAATAAAAAAACTTTGGTGGATATAACCTCTCTATCCCCACAGGTCACCCCCCTGTGGGGATAACCTTTTTAAAAATACAAAAAACAGAATAAAAAGAATAAGGAGCAATTAAAATTAAAAAGGGGCGAAAGACTTTTGTCCTCACATATTCAAAATCATTATCCTTATGTAGTTGAAACGTCTTACTTCCGTTTTTTTGGGACGCATGAGACACATGAGACGTATGGGACGCATGGGACGGATGGGACAGATGAGGCAAAGGAGACATTACCAGGCAAGCCGTGCTTCACCCTGTTCTAACCTCGCCCGCACGGCAAGTGCCTACAATAAAAATTGATAGAAATTGCCTCTAATGTATCTCAGACATTCTTGTCTGTGTTTTTCTTCCCTTGTCCCTAAAGAAAAAGATATAAAAAACTTAATTGCGTAAAAGCAAACATCCTCCGCCCTTACATGTTTAAATCCATACCCTTACCGTAGATGAAGCCTCCTCTGTGCTCTTTGTGTAAATTTTTCTTTGTGTCCTCTGTGGTTAATTTCTTAATCGCAAATTACACAAACACACGCAAATAAAAAATCATTCCCCTTCCTCTGTAGCTGAAACCTCCTCGCTTCGGGAAATTGTGGGACGAATGAGACAGATGGGATGAATAGGCGGAGGGGACGAAGGGGACAGATGGGACGAACGAGACGCATTGAACGGATGGACGGATGGAACGGAGGGGACAGATGGACGGATGGGACGAATGAGACTTAGGGGAAATTATAAGTATTAATGTAACACAGACATTATTGTCTGTATCTTCTTTTTTTCTTGCCCTCATGTAGATGAAGCGTCCTCGCTTCTGGTATTTTTAAATGTTCATTCTTTTTAACCACAAAGGACACAGAGATTCTACACAAAGTTCACAAAGATAGTTTTGTATCTTTCTTTTATAAACATTCTCTGTGTTCTTTTGTAAAATTTTCTCTGTGTCCTCTGTGGTTAATTCTATTAATGAAAAGATATTACGATTGGAAAAGAAAGTATAGACCCATTATTTATGTTCTATGTGTGATTATCATTAGTATTCGGTTAAATAATGTAGTTAAATTTTACATCTGCAACACGGCCAACGGTTTGGTCGCTACGAATAAAGAAAGATTTCTGTGTAATTGTATTGTTACCATCGGCTATGACATTGGTGTTTTTGTAGTTGAGTGCTATTCGTTCGATACCTAATTGAGGTAAAGTAAATAATTCGTCCTTAGAACTAATGCCGTCACCATTATCACGCCATAAAACTAAATCTTTAAAATTTTTGTCCTCGGGTCCTATAAAGCCATCGCTGTTTGTGTCTAATTTTCTGAGTTCTTCAAATCCATTGTCAGCGCCTCTTTGGTCGCCAAAGAGTTCTAATCCGCTATCAATTTGCCCATTTCCGTTTCTGTCCCATGCCAACAAGGCATCTCCTCCTCGAACCCATGTTGTTTGAACAGATTTCCCTGTCCCGGTAATATCAAATCGCACACCATTATTTACATCTGTAAGTTCAATACCATCTCCATCTAAATCTAGAACAATGGGGTCTTGTTGCTGTTCAAGTTTCTGCACACCTATTTGAATTTCCATAGACATTTCGAACCGAAATTCCATCTGAAACTGGAACTGGAAGGAGGCTTGATTGTTTTGTTGTGTAGATAAGGAGTTTGGAAAATTCCCATTATTATTTCCGTTGCCAAGGGTGGCGTTTGGAAATAGTTTTTGTAGCCATTGTTCCAAAAAACGATTAATGAATTGGTCTATCGCCTCTGTATTTCCATCCGTATTGCTAAATAAACCTGCTAATCCTTCAAAAAATTCATTCCATTGGTCTAAGTCTCCATTCCCTAACAATCCCTGTGCTATTTTCATGAAGGAATTAAATAGGTCGGAGTTATTAAACAGTTTTTCTGATGCGTTTCGAAATCCGACCATTGATTCTGCGCTTATACTCCCGCCGATTTTAAACTGCACAGATATTTTTTGCCGAATTTCTGCATAGGTTTCTCTTTGAACAGAAGAAAGATTGTTTTCTACGGATTTTGTTCTTTGTGAAAATTGGAAAAAGAATTCTTCACTTTTTTCATAAGCAAACTCAAACTCTAATTGTTGCGTTCCTTCGCTACTCGTTTTTTTACCGAGAAGTGATTGTATTTCCTTTATTTTACTTGCGAGGGAAACATTTTTTGTTTCATAAGTAGATTGTGTTGTTGGCTGAGGAGATTTCTCTTGAATAGATTTGTCAGGAGAATTTTCCTCCGCTTTTTCTATACCTGTGATAAAGTTAGGAAGTTTTATTTCACCCTGTTTTTGTGAAAGTAGTCCCGTTGATGGTAGTAACTGAAAAATTGAGGGGTTGAAGTTAAGTGCATTGCCCATGTGTTTTGCCTCCATGCAAAATGTTTCTATATCCCTTTGTCTATTTTATCGGCAGGAACTACATAGGACTTTAGAAAATAAGCAAAAATTCTCTTTTGTTTTAATATTTTTAATTTTTAAGATGAAGGAGGTGTAAGGATTAAGGAATGAAAAAGGGAATTTTACACGGGTTTGTTGGAAAGAAGAAGGACAGGACGGTTAAATTCATCCCTTTTTTTAAGTAAGTAAACCTTTTTGCCTATTTCAGGCTTCTTTGCAACGACCCATTTCCAATCTTCCTCTCTTATTAAAACAAAAATTAGACTGTCTTTACATAAAATAGAATAAAAATCATCAATTTTTTCATCAAGTAATTGCTCGATGTTGCGTAATACCTCCATTTTCCCTTGTTTTTCTGCTTCTTCTTTTACTTTGTCTAATGCGGAGAGGATTTGTTGTATTTCCTCCGTAGTTGGAGACAATATATTCGCAAATGGTATCTTATTTGTTTTTCGTGTGTATTGTTTATGCACTTCGGAAATGAATTTTTGAAATTCATAGGGTTGAGATTGAGATAAAACAATCCGTTCTAACTCTTTATCATCAAAGAATGTTTTAATAAAATGTTTTGCATAAAAAGTATATTCTTCGTCCTCAAACCCGAAACTGTATGCTTCATAATTTATTTGCCTCTCACTTTGTTTTCTCATAGGTTCACAAAAACTACGGACGGATTTGACAGTATTAACCGATGGAAAAATAATCAATGCTATGAAGAATAGATATAGGGAAACATGTTGTGGAATTTGATTTAAAAGGGAACGAACTTGAGAATGTCTGAAGAAATCAAATAATGTATCGGCAATTGCGATGAGTGCGATTACGCTGATAAGAACCCAGTATATATTCCAGATATTTGCAAACTCGGTTCCGAGCACAACAAAAGGAACGATTGCCATACAGATTAATATGATTGTCCATAAAATTCGTATACCTTTTTTCCATCGCAATGTGGAAGTTTCTTCAAAAGACTTCAAACTAAGTGCAGATAGGATAGCCATTGCCGGGAAAAGGGGAAGCAGATAAATGGCTCTTTTACCTACCGCAATGGAAAAGAAAATAAATGCAGGGATTATCCATGTTAGGAGGAATCGAATCCCTTCACTTTCATTCCTATTTTTCCATACCCAAGGGATAATCCATAGTAGAAAAACAGACCATGGAAACATATCCACAGGCAAGGTAAGAAAATAATACCATGGGGGTTGTGGATGAGAAACCCCATAGATGAACCTGCCTAATGTTTGTTTGAATAAATCCGCCCCCATAACTTGAGTTGCTTCTTCTTGTAATTGTGCGGCACCTGCCCAGCGAGCATAGATATACCATATTCCATAAATCAGAATAACAACAAGAAATCCTTTAATTGGATGTATATCAAAAATCTTTCTTTTTTCTTTCCAATAAAATACGACAAAAAACAATGCAGGAAAAACAAGTGTTCCGGGACCTTTAGAAAATAATGCCCCTAAAAAGCATAAATACATAACGAGCAATAACTTGTTAGATTTTCTCTCTGAGTAATACCATGTGTAAAAACAACATAAAGCGGCTAATAATAAAGTGGTTAACAACATATCTATTTGTCCAAATCGTGCCTGCCACCATACCCTTTGCATTGTCATAAATATGAGGGCAGAAAGCCATGCGATTTCTCTACCCGCAAGTTTTTTTGCGAGATAATAGGTAAGAAGGACAGATATAACTCCACCAATTACAGAGGGTAATCGGGCTGGCAATTCCGTTATTTCCCCAAAGGGATAGGAAGATATAACCATCAACCACATCAATAGCGGAGGTTTTTCAAGATAGGGCTTTCCATTTACATGTGGAACAAGATAATTCCCCGTGATTTGCATTTCGCGAGCGACTTCAGCATATCTGGGTTCATCGGGCGACCATAAATCGTAACCCCAGATATTTATTCCAAATAGAACCAAAGCCCAGAGGGCAAGGAGAAACATATCTCTAATGTAGATGCTCTTTTGTTCCTGTGTCATTATAAATTTCTTCTTTAAATTATGTGAGGGGAATTATATTTTATAAACGAATTATGAAGATATTATATTTAAACTTATGCACAAAATAAAAAAAGCACCTGACAAGAAATCAGGTGCTAAAAAAATATCGGTATTACTTTCTAATTATACGCCAACGAGTTCAACGACGGCTCCGACGCTTTCCAATTCTTCCTTAAGTTTCTTGGCTTCTTCTTCGCTCACATTTTCTTTAATGGGCTTCGGAACGGCATCTACCAGGTCTTTGGCTTCTTTCAATCCAAGACCTAATAAGTCTTTTACTTTCTTAATCAGGTTAATCTTCTGCGAACCCTGTTCTTTCAGGATTACATTGTAAGCAGAAGGACCTTCATCTTTGGCTTCGGCACCGGCACCGGCACCGGCTCCGGGCATCATCATAGGCATAGCCATTGCCATGGGAGCAGCAGCCGTTACTCCGAACTTTTCTTCGAGTGCTTTCACCAATTCACTCAGTTCTAGAACATTGAGTTCTGCAATAGCATCAATAATAGGTTGTAATTTGTCTGACATCGGATTATCTCCTTATTTGTTTGTTATTTATTAAATTGTTTGTTGTTTCTTGTTTTTAAAGTTAAAAAAATAATTATGCAGCAGATTGTGCTTCTTCTTTCTTTTTCTTAATCTGGTCGAGCACATTGACCAAACTTGTAGGTATAGCATTAAGGACAGTAACCAGATTCCGTAATGGGGCGGCGATAGTCCCGATAACCTGAGCCTGTAATACCTCTTTGGGTGGTAAGTTGGCAAGACTAATTACTTGGTCTTTGGTAAGGACTTTTCCTTCCATAACTCCACCAACGATTTGGACAAAAGGCACATCCTTTGAGAAGTCCTTTAATATTTTGGCTGAGGCTACGGGGTCTTTGCCGAAAGCCCATGCCGTAGGACCATTCATGAAATCCGCGGCAGGTTCCGCACCTATTTCCCGCAAAGCAATCCGTGCAAGATTATTCTTGTAAACTTTATATTGGATACCTGCCTCACGGAGTTTCTTTCGCAATTCGGTAACCTGTGCCACATTAATCCCTACATACTGAGTCATAATGGCAAGGGCATTGTTTTCAAGCCGTTCTCTAATTTCTTTTACAGATTCGATTTTTTCTTTTGTAGGCAAGGTATTCACCTCCTTTCAAATTTATTGCTAAATTAAAAAAATGTCCGTGTCGTCAAAAGACAACACGGACATGGATTTTCAAGTAATGATATTGATGTTTATGTCTCGTGCCTCTCGGCTGGCAACATTAAGGCTCTAATAAGCCACCGGCTGTCTTTGACGCACAACGGGAATATTTTATCACATCTAAATCTTACAATTCAATCTAAAAAAAGAAACTATCAATTCCCTATAAAAGAAGTGTTTGTGGTATGCTTTTATGTATTGCACAGAGATACATGGACAACACAAGTAAATTTAAGGAAGGAAGTCGTTTATGCGTAAGGGTAATGTCTTGAGATACAAAAGTGTTTTGCTTCTTTTTGTAGGTGTATTGGTTTTAGCATCTGTAGGATGCGTGCATGTAAATAGCGAAACCAGGGGGACACTGAAAAAGACAGGCAAAACGGTATGTACAGGGTTTATTAATAAAACGCTTGATAATGGCAAATTAATGAAACGGTATGTAGTTTATGTTCCTTATGAATATACACCCCAGACAGAAATCCCGATGATTGTATTTTTGCATGGTGCTGGAGAACGAGGACAAAACGGATTGGTGCAGACAGAAGTGGGCTTGGCAACTTCTATTCGAAGACACCCGGAACGATGGAAGGCTATTGTCGTTTTCCCGCAATGTCCTGCTGGTAGGTATTATAATGAGATAGAAGAAGATATTGATTCATGTATAAACAAAACACTGAAGGAATACAATATTGACAGGAAACGGATTTATTTAACAGGGCTTTCTATGGGGGGTTTTGGAACATGGATTTATGGTGCCAAACATGCAGATATGTTTGCGGCATTAGTCCCAATATGCGGTGGTGGAGAGTTGGCTTTTATAAAACAGCGATTGGAACGACCGGGAATCCCCGATGAAACACCGCAAGAAGTCGAAGAGCGAGTTCAACGATTAAAAGACATGCCTATCTGGGCATTTCATGGAGCAGATGATGATGTCGTTCCTGTAGATTGCACCCGAAACTTTGTTCAAAAGATAAAAGATGCGGGAGGCACAAAAATATTATATACAGAATATCCCGGAGTGAAACATAACAGTTGGGTTAAGGCTTATGAGGAAAGCGAGCTCCCCAAGTGGCTATTTTCCCAACATAAATAATTAACAAGTTTTATAATGTGTGCTTAAATGTAGTATTCAGAGGAATTATAAATTAAAAGAATGGAGTAAAATAAATGTTTAAATCGAAAAAGAGTGGGTTAAGAACCTATCGCCATACATTTATTTTACTTGTAATAATTATACTAATCCCCTTAGCGTTTTTGGTCATTGCAAAAAGTTTTCTTACCGCACCTCCTATATGTTTGGAATATCAAGAATTGGTAAAAGAAGCAAAAATGGATGAGAACGGGTATATTTTCTTTAAAGGAGCAAATATTGTAGCCAGAAGAATGGCTTGCGGATATTTTTCCTCTTTGACCTGGCATGTACAGATACCAGATACACCCGAAAGTTTAACCTTTACTAAGGGTAGTTTTAAGGCTGAAAGATGGCCTGCTGAAATGTTTCTTAGTTTTTACAAATTTTTAATAAAAGAAAATCTATTTCAAGAAGAGATAGATGCTTATGCTAAAAGGAAATATAAAATATCGAGTCCTGAAAATCTCCGCGAGCATTCCTGTATATATCCAGAAAATAATTGGATAGAGGATTTCTTTCGCAATTCACAGGGGATTTTAAACAATCTCAAAAAAATTACTGAAAAAGATTTTTTTCTCCCTTATGAAGGTGATCCGTATCCTTTCTATCCGTCATTGAATTCAGAGATGATGTTGATCGAATTGGTCAATGTTCTCTTGCTATTGGAAAAGGGAGATTATACAAATGCATTGGACTGGGTAGAGACATTTAATCAGCTGGCTTTAAAGTTAGAACCTGTTTATTTATGGGAACCTTCACAAATTGCACAGCAATTATCTGTTGTTTCGATGATTGCATCATATCCGTCATTACCCGATGGATTTTATCAGGATTTGTTGAACCAATTACTGGAAATGAAAGAAAAAATCAAAGTATTGGAATTTAAAACGGCATACCAGAATGCATTGTTCTATTTTGAAGATTGGTTTGTTCGCAAGCAGACACAATTGAGATATAACCCTCCTCAAACATCTATTCCCCGCAGTATATCCCTGTTTTTTGCGTATAATGATATGGCTCGGGTTATAGAGAAGAATAGAGAAGTTTTTGAAACATCCACATGGAAAGATATTGAAGATGCTGTTTTTTATAATAAAGGTAAAGTGTATAACGCTATAAATGACATAAAATCTATCAAAAGAAGACCCGGTTTAGAAGAGAAAGAATATTGGATGTTCTGGTCGGGTGAGAAATATAGAAATATGTTGTTAAGATACAATCATTCTTTATGTTCTATCTATGGTTCGATATTAAAAACTCTTCTTGAAAGATATTTTAAAAAGAATGGTGTATATCCAGAAAATTTGGATGATATATTACAGCAACACTTTACAGAAGAAGAACTTATCTGGATGGATGATTATTTAGACATTTATCTTTCTTCTGAAACATACTCTATTGATTTTTATCCCATCCCGAAGAGAGAAAGGGGATCTGAAAAATCCAAAATATTTGATTATAGAAAATCATATCGAATTCGGTCGTATTGATATGGGACAAATGAGACGGATGGGACACATGGGACAAATGAGACAGATAAGACAGATAGGACGGATGGGACGGATGGAACGGGTAGGACGGATGGGACGGATGGTGCGGACATAGAGTGATGAAAGGGATAGGGTAAATTAGAAAAAAACATAAACAAAAATACTAATGATACTATTTGAAGTAATAAGTATTAACCCTCTATTTTGGCAAAAAAGTTTTTGTATTTCTTGCTTACATGGCTTGCGGGTGATAATCTATTATCCTCTGTAGGGGCGAAAAATTTGTTATATCTTTCGCCTGGTGATATTAAGGTTTTTATCAACTATGACCAATTCCCTTTGTGCTATTTCCTCCCAATTCGATTCATCAGTAATATCTTCTGAACAAATTACCACTGCTTTTTCACGATTTAAAGATTTGCTTGTTAATAGTAATTGTGTCTCCTTTGACAGCGCTTCAAAATTACTGTAATCATTGGGATTAACATTGAACCGTTTAAGGATATATAGGTCATTCCCATTGCGATATGCATATAAATGTTTTCCATCAGAAAGAAGAAAATTATATGTTCTACCACCGCCTATTCCATAGATTTTTTCTAAACCACAAAGAAGTCCCTGAACAGTATCACCACCTTGTTTGTTTATACTTTGCAAGAGGAAACGGAAGTATACTTCTGAATCGGTGTAGTCTCCTATTAATCCATTTCTATAGTCTTGTTCAAGTTCTTCTAATAAATAATCACGGTTTACACAACCATTATGCGCAAATATCCAGTTATTGAATTCAAATGGATGAGAATTTGCTTTACATATTTTGCCTGTTGTTGCCAATCGAACATGTTCGATAATTAAATGAGAATATACTTTTTCAGATAAGCAGTCATAGATTTCGCTTTCAATTGTAGAGCATCCTTCCTTTTTTATATTCGCCTTGACAGAATTGTCATACCAACCAACACCCCAACCGTCTGGATTTCTTTCCCCTAAAGATTTAAATTTTTTGAATGAGAATCTAAATTCCACAGATTTGTTGGCGATTACACCTAATAAACGACACATAATTAAACTCCTCCTTTTTCGTTTTTAATTTTACTACTACTACTCTTATAAAAATGGTAGACGGGGCGGGACTCGAACCCGCGGCCACCGGATTAAAAGTCCGATGCTCTTCCACCTGAGCTACCCGTCCGCCATAAAAGAGATAATATTATATCAAAAATACATAAAATTCGCAAAAAACATCTTACATTCAAAAATTCTCGCTTTTCTTTTTCATAAAGCCTTTGATAGGTCTTTGAAATAAAACGGGTTTATCCGTTAAAATATTATCTGCTCTGCCGGAGTGGTGGAATTGGCAGACACGCATGGTTCAGGTCCATGTGCTCGCAAGGGCATAGGGGTTCAAGTCCCCTCTCCGGCACTTTTTTAATGCTTCCTAACATTTGAAGAAATAAATCCCTCCTCTTTGAATTTCATTTTTACCTATTCCTGAATTGTTAATCTGTTTTCGTTTTGTTAAAATATTTTACTTGAAAAACTCTTAATTTATTTTATATTGAAGATTTTGGGTGCTATTATGAAAAAGGTAGTTTTTATTTTCTTTCTTGCAATTCTATCCCTACTTGCCTTGCCAGTCGCCTATTGTGCAGAAACAGACCAATACCTGACATGGGGTATTGAATTGAAAGATTCGGCAGATGAATTGAACCGCTATTTTAATGAAGAGTTATCGAATTATCTTGAAGCGGTCAATAAGCGGGCAAAACCGATTGATAACCCGGAGGAATTGACCGTTGCTATCTATTACCATTTCTTTCAGTTTTTGGGCTGGTCCCGTGTACGCACATTTATCCGCAATGACCCGCAGATTGAGAAATTCCCCAATTTCAGTGTCGGTAAGCAAACTTATCTGAAAATGAGTATACATCGTGGGTTTGCTTTTCCTTATTTCTTTTTACCTATGGCTCGAACGATACGCGTAGGCGACATATATTTCGGCATTGACAAGATGTGTCACTTTTTAGGGTTTGGCAGGAGATATTACCAGAGATATTGCCGTCATTTGCGGGAAGGATATACAGAAGAAGAAGCCATGCGAAAGGTTGTTTTGTGGGGAATTGTGCACGAAGATAATCTTGTTGGCAAATTGGTTGATGGAATATTTTCCCATGGCGATTTAGAAGCAAATTTTCAGGGATTTTGCTTAGCCCGTGACCTATGTGGAGGTAAACCACCGTATATTGAACGGATAGATGGCAAGTGGAAATTGGTTCGACCGATAGATTTGCGAAATTACATAACACCCGGATTTGACGAGTCGTATAATAATTCTCATTTCTGGGCAATGCGGAAAAGGATTGTGCTGAATATTTTAGAAAAAAAGTATTGCGATAAGTTCTATTTGCCTGAAGTCCAAAAACGGTTCGAGACTTATAAAAAATATGAGCCGAGTTTCTCTCAAAAAATGATCCAAGAATACTTTGAAAAAAAAGGTAAAAATCCTCAACAGGAACAGTCTATTCAATCTTTATGTGCAAAAAAGAAATCTTCGGATGGTATAGACAAAAAAATACATTGCACCTCGCAGGACAATAGGCAAAGTTAGAGAAGAGATAAGGAAGTTATGATGTTGATAGGGATTGAAATCGGTGGTACCAAATTGCAGGTTGTTTTAGGTGATGAAAAGGGGAATATTTATCATTTAGAACGAGGAGCCGTTCAAAAAGATTGGCAATCCCGAGAGATTTTAAATTGGGTAACGGAAACAACAAAAAAGCAGATTCAAAAAGCGGAAGCGGAAGGGCAAAAGGTGCAAAGTATTGGAATTGGTTTTGGTGGACCTGTTGATAGTATTGAAGGGAAAGTGCTGGTTTCACATCAAATTGCTGGCTGGCAGGGTTTTCCTCTTCGACAATGGTTTGAAGATACCTTTTCCATCCCTACAGTCCTTGCTAACGATGCTAATTCGGCAGGTTGGGCTGAATTTGTATGCGGCAAAGGCAAAGGAACGCGGAATTTCTTTTATATGAATATCGGCAGTGGCATTGGTGGAGCCCTTATCATAGATGGGAAGTTGCATGATGGACAGGGCTTCGGTGCTGGAGAGATTGGACATACTTATGTTCCGAATTGGACACAAACAGAACGGGGTGCTTATGACAAACTTGAAAATATCTGTTCAGGTTGGAGTATTGAAAAAAGATTACAAAAGGAAAACTATGTGCCCAAAGAAAGTTCCCTATGGACAAAAACAGGGGGCAATATCAACCTTATAACCTGCGTCCTTTTAGGAAAGTGCGCAGAAGAAGGAGACGCCTTCGCCTGTGAGGAATTAGACCGAATTGCTCAATCTATCGGGCTGGCGATTGCTAATGTAATTACCCTGTTTCATCCGGAACGGATTGCTATGGGTGGAGGTGTTTCTTTAATGGGGGATGTGCTTTTAAATCGTATTCGTGCTGTTGTTGACCAAATTGTATTTACTCCATTTCGCAATCGGTATGAAATTGCACCTTGTGAATTAGGGGAACAGGTAGTCCTCGTAGGTGCGTTATTGCTTGCTGGAAAATTAATAACCTGATAACTATGAGGAATTTCGTATGAACAAACATCTATTTCTCCTCTTATGTCTGCTTTCATGTAGTGCTATGTCACTTCCTCAAGTTATCCTTGATACAGACATTGGCGATGATATTGACGATACATGGGCATTGATGCATCTTTTAGGGGCAGGAAAAGTAGACCTAAAACTTATTGTTACTGCGTGTGATGACACAGAAGCCAAAGTAAAATTGGTTGCACGCATGCTGGAAATCGTGGGACGAACAGATATCCCTATAGGTAAAGGGGTAAAAACAAGTAATAAGGAGATTAACCAGTTATCATGGATAGAAAAATATTCATTAGATGCATATAAAGGCAAAATTCATGAAGACGGGGTGCAAACTATGATCGAAATGATACGGAATGCTAAGGAACCGATAATCCTTTGTGTTATTGGTCCTATGATGAATATTGCAAAGGCTGTAGAAATAGCACCGGACATTGCTCAAAAAGCACGGGTTGTTTCTATGGCAGGGAGTGTTTATATCGGATATGGAGGGAAGGAAGGTAGAGATTGCGAATATAATGTTTGTAGAGACGCGGAAAGTGCCCGCAAAGTTTTTTCTGCGCCGTGGGAAATTACGATTATTCCATTAGATACCTGTGGGACTATTATTCTCAAAGGGGATAAATATCGAAAGATAGCAGAATCTCAATCTCCATTCGCAAAAGTGGTAATTGACAATTACAATATATGGACAAATCGCAAACATTATCCAAAGGATGAAAGCAGTGTGTTGTATGACACATTAGCAGGTTATTGTACATGGTCAGAAGATGTTGTGGAAATTAAAACATTAAACCTGTCCATTGATAAAGACGGAAAAACATACCCCGATGAGAACGGTAGACCTGTCCGTTGTGCCTTAACCTGGAAAGATAGAGAACAATTTGAAAACAGTCTAATAGAGGCACTTATTAATCCAGTAAAACCATGAGCCTATTTACTAAAAATTTTGCACGAAAAAGCCAGAAATGCTTTTCTTATCTTAAAAAAGATATAGCCCTAATTTTACAATCTATATTTACCCCGAAGTTGGGTATCATTTATTCACCGTCAGGTGGCAGTGGTTTTGGAGAAGAAAAAAAAAATCAGATATTCGTGTTGATAAAAAGTATATACATTCTCCAATACCTGATGAGGAACAAGAAAAGAATAAATCTACTTCGACACTTTCATTCCTTAGCGAACAGTTAAACAATTATCTTCTGGATTTGATGGAATTAAAATCAGAACTATTACAGGAACAAAAGCAGAATGAGCAATTACTTCAAGTAATACAGGACATTCGGGAAGAAAAAAAAGGATTGGAACAGCAAAAAAGTTTATTAAACGAAGAAATACAACTTCTTAAAAAACAATTACAAGAAACCGCACTATCCTTAAAGGCGTTAGAACAGCAACTACATTCCACACAAATAGACCAACAGGCAGACAAAACGAAGTTAAGGGAATTACAGGAGGCTCTTCATCAAAAGCAACAGGAAAATATAGAAATAGCAACCCGCTATGCAGAATCGGAGGAAATAATACTCAATCTTACAAAAAAAATTCAGACTACAACAGTAGATTTAAGCAATGCTCTGGTACATATAGCAGAATTAGAAAGCATAGAACAGCAGTTAGAAGATAAATTATCAAAACAAAAATTGTTGTTGAAAGACAAGGAAGATGAAATAAAAAAATATCAGTTTGAAAACAATCAATTTAAAACGCAGATTGCACAATTGCAGACGAATATTGCAACACTAAAAACCTATATTGATACGCAACAGCAACTATTGAATAAATTGGTAAAAGAGAAAGAAATAATCCTTAAAGAAAATCAAAAATTATATGCGGAAATGGCAAATGCAATATCGGAAAAAAAGAAGCAGGAAGAGCAACAGCAGAAATTAGAGCAAAAACATCGAGAAATTATTGAACAATGTCAAGGACTATTACGAACAATTGAAGGCTTGAAAAAAGAAAGTGAACGATTCCAGCAAGAATACAGAGCCTCAGTTCAACGCAATGAAGAACTATCCGAATCTGTGAAATACTGGCAATATCAAGTAGAAACATTGAAAGAGCAATTGTCATTAATAGGGGATGAACAAAGTTTTGAAGAGAAAAGCAAATATGAAGATACCTATACCCGTTTGGTTATGGCACTTCAAGCAAAGGAGGAACCGTATTTAAAATTAGGAGAACTTTTGGTTAAAGCAGGCTTCATTACCAATAACCAACTGGAAGAAGTGCTTACCCTGCAGAAGGATAAACAATATTGCCGATTGGGAACTTTATTGTTAGAACACGAATGGATTGATGAAATTGTTTTGTTTCAGGCATTATCCCTGCAAAAAAATATACCTTTATTATTCATAAATGAAAAGCATGTAAATATCGAACAGGCATATTTACTTGAATACCCTTTTTGTATGAAGTATCTATTGCTTCCATTGCGAACCTGCAACACAACCCAGATTTTATTATCAACAACCGAGCCTGATAATACTGATTTATTAAAAGAGGTAGAAAAGGTTTTCACCCTTCCTGTAAAAGGTGTTTATTCCTGTCCAACCAATATAATTGAGATTATCGAAAAAATATTCGACCGTATTTGATGATAATAAATGGTTGCAAAAATTACCCCGATAAATTGAAATGGGCGAGTTGAATAAAATATCCAACCCGCCCAAATTATTATCGAATATTACGCTTTACCGGGAACAGGAATAGGACCTATTGGATAAGATTTATTCCAGTCTAAATCTTCTGGCACAATACTCAAATCCGCATTCAAGGCATCATCCCATGTTAATTCCTGCCCTGTGTATGCCGCCATACGACCCATAATTGCGGTCATCGTGCTTTCTGCACATTCTATACCTGTATTCAAATAAGGGGCTTCTCCACGAATGGCTTGGATAAGGTCAATATGCTCTTGAACATACGGATTCTTTGTATCCTTACCCATATCATTGCACATGCTCTTTCCTTTTGTGCCGAATACTTGTTCAAAGACATCATTCTTCGAATTATTCCAATGGCGAGAGAAACTGAACATGTGAACACCATTGGGATATTCAAAATCACATTCGAAATGGTCCCAGAGGTCCCCATATTTCTCCTCACGAGGCTTCCATGCTCTACCACCGGAAGCAACTACTTTTACAGGATGGGTACCCATAATCCAATTGATAATATCAATATTATGGATATGTTGTTCAACAATATTATCTCCGCATGTCCATATCTGGTTATACCAGTTGCGCAGACGATATTCTAAATCGCTCCATTCCGGCTTACGGTCATGAGAGAACGGTAATTCGCCATTCCAATAAACACGCGCTGCAATAATATCGCCAATGGCACCATCTTGAATCTTTTTAACAGTTTCACGATATGCGTTGCTGGAGCGTCTTTGTGTCCCTGTATGTAGACACAGGTTCTTTTCTTTTGCCTTTTGAGCCGTTTTGATAAATCGGCGGATACCTGCAGGGTCAACCGCTAAAGGCTTTTCTGTAAATACATGCTTTCCTGCATCAATTGCGGCTTCAATATGTAAAGGACGGGCAAAAGGCGGTGTAGCATGGATAACTACATCAATATCAGTTTCCAAAATCTTTCTATAGGCATCCAGTCCAGCAAAGCAATGACCATCATCAATATCTACTTTACCTTTATACATCCTGCCCTGCATAGATTCCAATTTTTTTCTGCAGTCTTTAAGTCGGTCATCAAAAACATCTGCCAGGGCTACGATTTTTATATTGTCATTCCCTTCCATACAATCCTTTACCGCACCAAAACCTCTACCTCCGCATCCAATTAAACCGATTTTCAAGGTTCCGCTGTTGGTCTCCGCTGCATCCATGTTCTTTGAAATCACTGCGAATGTGGCAAGTGCAGCCGCTTTGTTAAATTGTCTCCGTGTGAGTTTAAACTTTTCATTCATAAAAAAATCTCCTTATCCTTTATGGAGTTAATTTTTTTGGTTATCATTTACGGTCTAAGTGTATAGACAATAGAATAGTATGGATATTTTTCATTTTAATTTGCAAATTGTTTAAATGTTAATATTTAACAATATTGGTCATTCATTAAGAAAATTTCTATTAGATGGAATTTTTTCAAATGAAATCTATAAAATACATAAATAGCAGATAGGGTATAAAAAAGGAGAAGAGGTTGTAGAGGAATATGGAGCCTCTGAATATCATAAAACAATGTATTAATTATTATCTCATCAAAGTAAGAAGATTTTTTATTGTATTCCTTATTTTAATTTCATTGAATATAAATGCAGATGAAAAACAAAAAATTTCAGTAGAACGGGCATATAAAGAACATCTATCATTGTCCAATAATAGAAATGAAAATATAATGCTACGGGAAGATACTACAACTGGTTGTGATTATAAAAAAGAGGAAAAAGTAATAGATAAAACAAAGGGATTATATCTTATTATAGGACATTACACATATTTCCCCGAATTGAATTCGGAGAAGCCTGTATATATAGTTAATGAAGTAGGTAGGGGCATGGTCCCAGGCTGGAAAGATTTTATGACATTTAAAGACATGCGTAAAATAGGTCTTTTCGGAGACATCTGGGCTGGAATCGGATTACATTGTGGCAAATATTTTTCTTTTTGGAGTGGCATCGGTGGTGGAATATGGAAAATTAATAATAGCAATCGTTATGGTCCACTAAAAATTCGTTTAGACCTTACAGGAGAGGAATTTCTTATCGGAGTCGGCATGGATTATTTCCCATTTGGGAAAACAGACTATCGTTCTATTAAAGATGAACCTTTTTTAAGCCGTTTGAAAAGAACTATATTCGACACAAAACCTTATCTTTCATTAAATATAAATTACTCGCATTTTGAAGCATCGGGTGATGCAAAAATTGGAGTTTTTAATTTTCCAATAAAATATACAAGGACGAAAGAAATAGATATCATATCTGTTATCCCATTTATTTCTTTAGACTTTCCTGCTACTCGACGAATGGATGTCTTTTTCGGAATGGGATATTTATTCGGTTTTGATGTAAAAAGTTTGGAGAGGGAACATAAACAAGATATAGAAGGACCTGTCGCTACTACAGGAATAAAAATCAATTTTTGAAGTTTTGGTGTTTCCTCTTATAAAAAGATTATTTCTATCCTCAAAACATATCTTCATTACTAAAACGATAATTATGAAACAAATATATAAAGTATAAAACTACAATTATTAGTGGATAAACTATTATATTAGAATGTAAAACTAAATATATTTACTAAATCATTAAAAATAATTTGACATTCATGTTTTTTTTTGGTATATTGATTATATAATTGAATATAATAACCTAAATAAATAATGAACTGTGTGCTTTATATATCAGAATGCAGACATTAATTAGTGAAGAAAATAAAAATTCAGTTGATTTAACTACATTAGAGGCTTTGTTAGGCTCTGAAGCACGAACAAAGGTCTTTTTAGTCCTCTTCACAAACTTAGGGCGAATGTTCTATCAGCGTCAGGTAGAGAGTGCAACAAGATTGCCCCTTCGCGCTGTACAGAGAGAATTGGAACGACTTGCACAAATTGGTCTAATCTATCAGTGGAAAGAAGGCAATAGAACATGGTACCAAATTGACCAAAATCATCCCTTAGTTTCAATTTTACAATCCCTTGTATTAAAAGTATGTTCCCCGATTGACCGACTTCGTTCTGTTATCAATAACAACAAATCTGTTCGTCTTGCTTTTTACAACTCAGATAAAAATCAAGTAATTGTTGTCACAACGAATGGTGATACCTTTCCTGAATCTATAGAAGGAATTTCTATATCCGTCATTACTACAAACGAATTCACAGAAAAGATGGAACAAAAGAATTCCGAATGGATAACTTTCCTACAGGGATCTGTTGACTTGCTCGGAAATAGGGAAGATTTCTTGTGGAGAATTATTGAAAACAACAAATTGAATATACCGAAAGGGGAAAATGTTTTATGAGCGTTTTACATAATCGTGTGTCCTTGCAGATTTCTGAATCCTGGTGGAAGTGGGCTCAGGCATCGCAGGGAATAGAAAGATATAGGTATATTGAAGATTTTTTTCATAGATTGGGTTGGAAATCTTTTGTCCCCCTTCCTGAGACAGAGGTTATAAAAAATACAGGGGTGCTTCCTTTCTTATTAACATCCGAACACGGCAAAGAAATTTGTGTTGTTATAGTTCCTGAACATCTTTTCACCTTGCCTTCAAACATAAAAAACAATTATCTGGATTTTTGTCCTCTCTCACGATTGTTATTTGAAGAGTTTTCCGATAAACATTTGCATTATGTCCTGATGACCGATTTCAGTAAATTTCATCTCTATTCTATCCCAAATCAAACTTTAATTATGTGGGCTGACTATCCCGCACAGTTCCAGATGGAAATGTCTCCTTTCATATTAGAACCGTGCGTGGACAAAGGTTCTCTCGATGAAATACCGCATATTCCCAAAAGCAGTATGGCTCGTGAACTACGGGATTGGAATAATTCGTGGATAAAGAAATTTCAAAAAGTTGCAGACATTACCGAAGAAAAAGCCAATATTATTATAGACCGTTTTTTCATCCTTCATCATGTATTTTCCCATCGTATCTTCTGGAAGACCCATGAGTTTTTAGAAGAGCGATTGTTAGATTTGATAGACATGGCTATCACACAGCAAGAACCTGCGGGCATTGGCGAAAATCTCATTGCTTTATTTCACGATATGTGGTTCGATTGGCGAATTGGTTGCTTCCAGATTGATACAGAAATTGACCGCATCCTATCTCAGGATGAAATTTCCGCAGAACTATTATACGAATACCCTCTTCTCTCACCCGGCAAATTCGACATCGCAGTTTTGTTAGAAAGTTTCAACTATGGAGATTCATTCGAACGGATGCGTGTTCGTATGATTCCCGAACCCAATCCTGACCGAGAGGCATACCTGCATAAGCAAACGAAAGAAACCATAGACCAGGCACAAATAGAAGTGGATATTTCGGAAGAAGGTTATCGGGCTATCCTTTTCTGGTTTGACCGATTAATAAAATGCTACGAAATGCTGGAAGAAATAGAAACAGCAAAACGGACCCCACCCGAAGATATAGACGACCTCTGGACATGGGGACAGAGAAACAACAATATTCCGATGACCTTCCGAAATAAAATTCAACAAGCCTGCTTACATGGCTTCCGCATTTACTACCAAAACGCACGACAACTAAGAATTGCCCGACTACTTCTTACAATCCATCTCATCCAATTATATAGCGAATCCAAACACCCTCTGGAAAAATTCCCTTCTATGGAACATGTTTTCATAAAAAAACCCGAACCTATCCCCTCCGAACGATCAATGACCCGAAAAATCTCATTGTAAAGAAATATTTAGTTATCCAAAATCCTAATATCTATACAACCATTGTTAGGGAATACCATACATCATTAACAGATAACATTAAAATATTGCTACAAATTACGATTTAATTAATAACTCCCATATTCTGGCTGATTAAATTACCAGAAACATTTATTTCCCTTAGTTTTATATTTCCCAGGAGTGGATTTTTTTTAATCGTTGTTCGATGATTGAAAATTTTTCTTTGAGCGTATGGAGACTTATTTTTGGGGAGGGAATTGGGAGGAGAGGTTCAACGATGTCGTATTTGAAGTAGGAATAAGTGTCTAATCCAACGAATTCTATATTTATTCTGTTTTTGAAGATTAAATTTAATATTCCTCGTAATCCGATGCCTGTTTCCCAGGCAGATGTAAAAACTTTCATAGTAGATTTATCAGTGCATATTTTTTGCCATATTTCTTTTCCGTAAAGTATGGAGGGTTTAATTATAAAGACTATTTTTTCTAAATAATTTTTACATATACTTTCTAATTCTATATTCCACTCTTCAAGGAATTCGTCAAGCCCTGCTTTGACAGGCGATAGATTAAGGTAGTTTGGCAATTCTGCTACTGTTTTAACGGGATCTTCAATATATAAAATCCCTTTGTCCGAAATTTGTTCTATAAGGTCTAATGTCTGATTTAATGTCCATTGTTGGTTTAAGTCTAAAACGATTTGTGCCTCACTTCCGATAATTTTTCTTGCCTCGTTTAGTAAATTTATTGCCGTTATTAAGGAATATTCGCCTAATTTTATTTTGAAAATAGAATAGCCCTGATTCTTTTTTCTCTCTGCTTCTTCAAGGATGGTATTGAATTCACCTGCAAGGAGTGCATTTACTTTTATAGAAGTGTCTGATAAATTATCCATATTAAAATTTAAATAATCAATAGCACTAACAGTGGCAAATTTTACCTCCGGAGATTTATCCAGAAAAGAAAAATCAATCTCGCCTAAAAAATGTTTGTAGTTTTTTTCTATCCATCCTATACATCTATTTATTTTTTCTTCTGTCGGCGGTAAAAGAGAAATCTCTCCCCATGATTTGTTTCCTTCGGCAACCTCAAAGTTTATGAGCAGTCCTTGTTTGTAGGAAAATGGAACACCACGGATAAAAACCTTCGTTCTTAATGGGATTTCGTAATGATAAATAGATAATTTTCGAATATAAACGGGTTTCGTCATTATATAATCCATAACACAGAAAATAGGATGCTATATACCAACAGTAATTTTGCTGTATTGGCTAATAGTAAGTTTAACTCACTACCTTTAAGTCGAAGCATAGATCTTATTAGAAATATGGAAGGAATTATTAGAACCATTAAGAACAGAATTTTCATCTTTCCATATTCTTTAAACGCCAGAAGAGAAGGAACAATAATAACACTTACAAGGAGCATTGTTATATACTCGATTTGTGCAAATCTTTTACCGAAACGGACGGCAAGGGTTCGTTTGCCAACAAGGATATCGCTTTCAACATCGCGATAATTGTTCACGGTAAGAATGGCTACGGAGAAACAACCTGCAGAAATTCCTGCTAAAAGTCCGTGTAATGAGAATTGAAAAGACTGGACATACTCCGTTCCCATTACCGCGACAGGACCGAAAAATATAAATACAAACAAATCACCCAAACCCAGATAACCCAGAGGTATCGGTCCTGCGGTATAAGCAAAAGCAAGTATTAATGAAACTGCACCAATGATTAAAATGGGCAAACCACCACGATAAATTAAATAGCATCCAGGAACTAAGGATGCAAGCACAATAACAGCCAATGCGAACTGCATTTGTTTTGGGGTGAGCCAACCAGCACTGGTTGCTCGCGTTGGACCTACACGGTCTTCGCGGTCAGCCCCTTTCAGGAAATCGAAGTAATCATTAGCATAATTGGATAATATCTGAATCAATATTGCACCGAATAAGGCGCATACAGCAGAAATTGCGTGGAAATGTCCATCTCGAATTGCAATAGCAGTTCCCATTATGACAGGTGCAATACTTGCCCCTAATGTTTTAGGTCGTGCAGTTAAAAATAAGACCTTTAAGATTGAAGGTTTTTCTGTTGACATGATAACTTTTTCAATCTACTAAAGAATTTTAATCTTATGGTTTTCGTGGAAACTTTGAAAAATCCGGGTCTCTTTTTTCGAGAAAGGCATTACGACCTTCCTGTCCCTCTTCGGTCATATAAAAAAGCATGGTAGCATTGCCGGCTAATTCGGTTAATCCTGCCTGTCCATCTTCATCTGCATTCATTGCTGCTTTGATACAACGAAGGGCAATCGGAGACATTTTCAAAATTTGGCGACACCATGCTACTGTGGTTGCTTCCAATTCTTTCAGTGGCACTACCGTATTTATTAGTCCCATTTGCAGTGCTTCCTGAGCGTTATATTGCTTGCATAAGAACCATATCTCCCTTGCTTTTTTTTGTCCAACAATTCTCGCTAAATGAGCAGAGCCATAACCCGCATCAAAAGAGCCAACTTTGGGTCCTGTTTGTCCGAATATAGCATTATCTGCGGCTATAGTCAAATCACATACCATTGCTAAAATATTTCCACCGCCTATAGCATATCCTGCAACCATTGCTATGACAGGCTTCGGACAGGTTCGTATCTGGCGGTGTAAATCCAAAACATTCAAACGATGATGTCCTGTCCGTGGGTCAATATATCCTGCTTCTCCACGGCACTTCTGGTCTCCACCGGAACAAAATGCTTTATCCCCTTCTCCGGTGAGGATAATTACTCCTATCTGAGGGTCAAATCTTGCATCGGCGAGAGCATCACTAATTTCATCCAGAGTAATCGGCGTAAAGGCATTTCGACGATGAGGACGGTTGATAGTGATTTTTGCTATCCCTTCAGCTTTGTGATAAAAAATTTCTGAATACTTTTTTGCTTCCTGCCAGCATATCGTTACTTCACTCATGATAAAACTCCTTTATTTATTATTTATAATAAGTTTTATATTTTATCGAAATAACGATTAACGCTTCCATTTTGTAAAAATAAGATTTACAATTTATCTTTACATAATACATAAGAGATTTTTATGTTAAGAGAAGGGAAAATAAATTATTCTAAGCAATTATTACTATTATTAATAATACGAATAAATTGTTTTGATAATATTGATTTTTAATATAGTTATTTGTATAATTAAATTGGAGTAATGTTTCATAATTTATAAGAATAAATATTATGGCAAATGTTTCTCATGTAGAAATAGTAAAACAAGGTCAAGAGGCAATTGCTCGTTGGCGTGCATTAAATCCGCATGTCAACCTTGACCTTACGGGTATAACATTGCCACATTTTAATCTCGAAGGGCTGGATTTAACAAAGGCAGATATGTTGGGGGCAGATTTACGGTTTACTAACCTAAAAGGGGCTTGCCTGATGGGAACAAGGTTGATACGGGCAAATTTAGAAGGTGCTGATTTGGAAGGAGCCAATCTTATCTCTGCAGACCTAACGGATGCCAATCTCTCTGAGGTAAATCTTACAAAAGCAATTCTTCGCCATGCAAATCTAACGGATTGCAATATGAAAAAGGCTCGTCTGACACATGCGGATTTGATGAGTTGTGTTTTATTTCGATGTAAACTTTATGATGCGAATTTAAGAGGTGCTAATTTAAAAGATGCAGATTTCAGTGCCGGTAGGCTTAAAGGGGCTGATTTGCGGGAAGTCATTGCCAATTCTGCAAAATTCTCCGGTGCAGACCTTACATACGCTAATTTAAAACAAGCCTGTTTATCTCATGCGGATTTTCGAAAAGCAAAATTAGTCGGAGCCAATTTATCAGCAGCCAATCTTCATGAGGCTTTACTTATTGAAGCAGATTTATCCGGCGCCAATTTGAGTGCGGCAATACTAAAACATGTTCATTCGAGTGAGGCGAGTTATAACCACGCTCATTTACAAAAAACAGACCTTACAGGGGCTAATCTTGAAAAAGCCAATCTTATCGGTGTAAATTTGTCGGGTTCTAATATTGAAGGAGCCAATTTAAAAGGAGCCCAAATTTCACTTCTTCAACGAATAAGACTATGGGGGTTCTTCTTTTTTGAGTATTAACAAAAAATTCAGGGAGATTATCTCTCCCTGAATAGATTTTTTATAGTTGTATGAAAAATGTCTTTAAATCAGCATAACTCTGCGGATAATCTTTTGACTTTCTGTCGCATCTAAAGTCCTTTGTGCCTTGCGTAATTCGGTAATGTCTAACTTCTCAAGTTTTTTATCTAATATCATAATATTTCCAATTGCAATTTGTAATGCATATATCGGTTCCATCCGACTGGCTCGCAGGTCAAGATTTATATAACCTTTATATTTTGTTGTTCTTAAATAGAACAAAGTTTCCAGCAATTCCCACAAATGATAACCACCGGGAACGAGCATATCATCCGATAGAAGACAAGTATCGTTCAAATATACTTGAAACAATTTTCCTGCACGGGAAATGTGTGCTATGGATTCTGCGGGTATCTCTCCTGCTATCATGGAATTAGAAAAACTTAAAGCAACACCAATATTTTTCATAGCAATTTCCTGACACATCGCAAGGGCTCTACCTGCGGAAGAAACAGTAATGTATTTACGAGGGTTACGGGGTTTGTATAAAATAGACACATTAATATCTGGCGAAGCGTATTTGGCAATTGTTTTGACGGAAGATATTATTGTGTTCCATTGATTTAAATAATCTACATGGAAAGGATAATCGGAACCATCTGTATATAAACGGAGAACAACTTCGGTAGTCCCAAGTCCTCGTGCAATATCTACTGCCTTGCGACCTTCATCAATGGCTGTGCTACGCATTTTCGGATGTTGATGTCCTAATGCTCCTAATGCATATTTTCTACTCTCTGAAAAATCAACAGATACTGCAGAACAAGCAATATCGTAATCTTTAAGCATTCTTTTTACTGTTTTCACCGGCAGGTCCGTGGTGATATCTGTTTGACGAATTTCTATCGCTCCAATACTTTTAAGTTTAGGAATAATTGCCAGTGCCTCTGTAAATTTAATGGGTTCACGATAACCTTCCTTACAATAATCATCATATACTGTGTCAAAAATCCCAAGTGTAGTTGAAAAACGAAGTGTCATTTTTTCCTCCTTATCTAATGTTTAAGGATTACAAGTTAGTTATAGGATTACATAAAGGAAATGTGATTATACACTAAAAACGAAAATTTGTCAATACCTTTTTTATAAAGTTTTGTTATACTTGAACTTTTGCATTTTTGCTGACTGACTTTTTTATTACTATTTCTATAATTCAATAATTTGTCTATAATTTTATAATCTGGTATAGGAATATTTAAAAGAGCAATGTTTAGCCCAGAGAATTGTTTTTCATTTAGTTCCAGTTGATTCTACCCAAACCTTTTAATAGGTCTTTTAAACTCTGACTAATGTCCTGTTTTTTTAATAAAACTTCCCCACGAAGGTCATGCTGTATAAACTTTTCTGCTGTGAGTTCACCTTCTTTTATTTTCTTGATTAATGGAACATAGGTTTCTACAATCTCTACAATCAAACCTAATGAATGCACAAATTGTGCGTAAGACAAGGTATTTTCATCTATAGGCAAATCAATGGAGAAACGGACCTCTCCTCGCATAGGTTCGTATGAAAATTTACCAACGATAATACGGAAATTAATCCAATGCAACGCCAGTAATAAATCCAGCAAACAATCCTGGGGGATATTCCCATAAGGAGCCTGTATCAGACTTTGCGTGCGGAAAGAAATACATTTTTTTTCTATCATAGGGTCAATAGTTAGCATGTAAACGGGACTATGCTCGGAAGCCCTCCAACCTGTATAAATAATTCCTTCCTGTTCCGAAGGTTCATTTACCGCTTCATAATTCTTCCAGCCAAATCTTTCTAAATATTCCATTATTAGTTGCAAAGTTATGTGTCTCATTTCCGCACCTTAAATTTATGTTTATCATTATCATTATAACATTAAAATTTATTCATCAAAACATAATCTTAAATCAAAACACAAAATTTTTATTTGTGTCCCTTTTACTAAAATTATTATTAACTTACAATCCCATCATGTTTGTAATTAAAGGCTCTATTTTTCCGCCTACTCTCAAAATTTGCTTCTGTTATTGGATAGCAGGGAAGTAACCAATATTTGATTTATATCTGAGTTGATTTTATGTAGTTCTGAATTTTTTGATTATCAGGGTTTATTTTAAGTAAGTGATAAAAGTATTCCCGTGCTTTTTCCTTTTCGCCTAACTCCAATAAAACAATTCCCATCGCTTCAAGAATTTCGCAATCATCGGGTCGAATACGATTTGCCTGTTTTAAAGCAGATAGAGCATCATCCCATCGTGTTGTTTCTATATAAAGTAGTGATAGATTTCGCCATGCTGGGAAATAGTTTGGGTTTAGTTTGACTGCGATCTGGAAAGACTGCTCTGCTTCCTTTTTGTGTCCTAAAATAAATAAAAGGCTTCCAATTTCTGCCCACCATTCAGGATGATTTGTTTCTTTTTCAAGTGCTTTACGATAGTATTCCAAAGCATCTGGGAAATGTCCCATCTCGGCATATTGACTTGCCAGTTCTGCGTATGAATGAGGATTATCAGGCTGTTGCAGTGTTTTCTTTTTACCCAAATGTAAATACATTTTCTGCTTCTCAAATATTTTCTCTTTCGATTTACGCTCTCCATAATGGTGGATAATAATTTCTTCATTATCAATTATAGGGATGCTTGCTTGTTGTAATGAGTTGAGGACTGTTTCATGCACAGGTCCTTCAAATTTTATCTCCGGTAGATTAGGGAATAAACGAATTTTTGCACTGGGGAACCATCCCGGAAATTCTTTAGCCCACACATCATTTTTGGGAGCATATTGGAAATCACTACGGTCTGTTCTTTGTGTATAATTTCTTGTCCATAAACGGTAGGCACAAAAAATATTCTTCTCTGCTAACTGTCGAAGTTTTATGCCATCTTCCGATGATAATCGTTCATCGGCATCGAAAATAAAAATCCATTTGCCGGTGCATAATTTTAAGGATTCGTTGCGTGCATACGAGAAATCATCCTGCCAGGGGATACATCTTATTTTGGCACCTGCAGACTTTGCTATAGATATTGTCTCATCTACAGACCCCGTATCTACAATACAAATTTCGTCAACAAATGATTTAAGATTTTCTAAACATTCCGGGAGAACCTGTTCTTCATCCCTCACAATCATAGCAACAGAAAGAAGGGGGGCAACATTGTTCATGTATCGTTCTCTATTACAGAATCATCCTCTATCCGCAAACTGCCGGAGCTTTGGCTTCGGGGTTTTATATCTACACCGGGGATGGGTATCACGGCACCGGCTTCTAATAGTGCTTCGTAAACAGCTCGGCTAACGCGTTCTCCACTGGTAACTACATATACCGCACCATTCACCATTACGGCGAACTGCCGAACAATCTTATTTCCCCGCGGGACATCGGTTCCTTTTAACATCATCTCGCGTTCAATCAAAAAGGTCTCGTTCTCTGTTACAGATTGAGATTCCTTTAACTCCTGATTTCGTAATAATTGTGTAAGCCAGGTAGGCCGTTTCTTCCGAAACAGCATAAAACAATATCTCCTTGTTCGTTTTTTTATATATTATACATCAAAGGTTTTCTTTTATCACTTTTTTATCTAATTGGAAGGTGTTTGTGGCAAGGAATTACTCTGTAAACGAGCATTAACTGCATCCAAAGCACTTTGAACTAATTCCTTGATGCTATTTTCAACTTCCGTATCCAATATATTTTTAAGTGTGTCTACATCCTCTTTTTCCTTACCATAACGACCCAACTGCATTATGGCTTCCCGCCGAACAGTCAGCGTTAACTGCTCATCTTTTGCAGATTCACGGAAGAGAGGCAGAAAGGAAGGTATTTCCGATGTGGGAATGGATAAAAGAATATGTTCCCGTTTATCGGGGCTATCCTTTGCATTATCCCAGAGAGATTGAATCTGCTGGATACCTTCGGGTTCTCCTCGTTTTGCTAATGCCGTTAAAATTTCGAATTGGACGCGCGGTTCCGGGTCATTAATATACTTCTTCAAATGGCTTGTAACTTCAGGTGTTTGAATTAAACTCAAAAGCGATATGGCACATACCCGCGTGTTAACTTCCTTATCGGGCTCTATTAATGGAAGCAATTTCTTCGCCCAGTCTTCTTTCAAGTATGGCGTCAAAGCCATCACAGCCAGATATTTTGCTAAAGGCTTTTCCTGCTGATTTTCGAGAACACTAAAAATTTTATTTATCCCATCTTCTCCATACAAAGAAATTATCTGGGAAGACAAATCTAAAGTTGTCTGATAATCTATATTTTCTCTTCTTAATGTTGTTTGCGTATACCATGCTTGATAAAGGTCGTTAAGAGAAGGTTTTGAAGCCTGCTCTGTTTGTTTTTCTTTCGGGCTACAAGCGAAAAAAGTTGTAGTTAGTAAAACAAGAATAAGCAAACAAGAATAGAACCCTAAAAAACTATTTCTTTTTCTATAAATCATAATCTTTATTTCACCTCATATATTTTTTTGTTTGTATATGATATACCATACTATCCCTCAATTTCTAAAACACAAATATAAAATGTTGACGAATATTCGACATTTTGTCAGTTACAATCCATAGTTTTTATCAGATTCAAAAAGCCGTTTTTAATTTTTTAATTTAAACTATTCAATCGCAATAGTTTGTGGAATATAGATTTATTAATCCATACTGGCATGGATATTGCTAAATAATTAATACAATTGAATAACAATAATGGCACAGGGCAGTATAAGGAGTAAAGCCATGAACGCACTCAGCATCGCACAAAAAAACACAGACCCACTTGAAAGATTAGTAAATTCCGATCATCCTGTTCTGTTACGAGTCCTTTTAGAGACACTCCGCGAGGACCATGCAACAGACACATCCCACATCTCACCCTTGCATCGGGCTGTTCGGCTTGGCATTACGGAAGCAGTCCAGAGTTTATTACAGTTCGGTGCAGACCCCAATGAAAAGAACCATTTAGGGGAAATTCCGCTTCATGTGGCTGTGCGTATTAACAGAGCAGATATAGTCGAGATATTGCTTCCTGTATCGAAAGTAAATGCCGTTAGTTATTATGGACTAACACCCCTTCACTGGGCTTGTCTTTTCGGCTATACCTCAATTGTGGAGTTATTGCTTCTGCACGGTGCCGACCCATGGATTCAGGCAATAGAAATGGACGGATTATCCCCGAAAGACCTCGCCGAATTGATGGGCTATAAAGAAATATTACTCCTATTCAATACTCTCGCACCTGCTTATTAACTATCCGGTAAAAACCTACATTCAACCTGTCTAACCGACAATCTATCAGACAAAATAAAATTGCATAAGACCTGAAGAAATTTGTTATTTATTTTAGAACAAATTATTTCTTCAAAATTTCCTGCTCTTACCCGGCTACAAGATTGTTTTCGGATTTTTCTTACAACGAAGAAATAACGCACTGTAAATCAACTAATTTTGTCTGCAAAGTCATCAAAATTATCAAACCAGTATTTCCTGTAATTCTCTGGGACATCTGCTATTCCTCGCATCGGCTTAAGCAATAGTTTTGTATTTATAGTAAGCCCATTATATGAAAAATTCTTGCTTTTCTTCGGTTCGCCAGTTTCGAATATTCTTGAATAACCATCAATTTTTCTATATCCGTCTGCATGCTCGGTTCCCTTCGGGTCAACGAACAAAATTAAATAACGATTTTCTCTTTGCGCCCAGAAGATAAAATCTGGTTTGAAATTCGAGATATTGTTTTCTTTGGGATTGTAATAAGGTATCGCTACTTCATCCAGCGTTGGGTCAATCTTTGAAAACATCCACCAATCAAATAAATCACCATCTTCGTATTTACAATTTGCTAACGCTTCTTCGTATTGCTCCAAATCGTAGTATTTGAAGAAACCACCGCCTTGATAATTCCCCTCTTGTAGAGGGGTGTCCGAAGGACGGGGTGTTTTCAATTCCTTTGTAATTCCTGATTTATCATAAGCCAGAACTTTTTTCATTCTCGGCAAAACTACTTGAATAAAAAAGAGAACCCATCTCAACACTAATCTATTTCCTGATAAATTTGTGAGATTATAACAAAAAGTGTTCATTTAATCTCTCCTTCATCTAATACAATTGTTCCGTCTCTACCGGAATACATTCTCTTGTTATCTGAGTTAAATTCATACTTTACATCAAGAGATAAAGACTCTATAGATATTATTTTGTAATATTTGCACTTATATATATGATTATTTTCCTTTTCTCCAGCAATATAAATTTCATAAGATAATAGAAAATGGGGAGCATCATATATTACTTTAAATTCATCAGAAGGAGAAAGATAGAAACTTCTTTGAGTAGTTTTTATATTATCTTTAATTATAAGTTTTACATTCTAAATAATAGGGATTTTGATTTAACCAAAATATTATATCGGGATATCCCGTTGCTTTTTTGTGTCCACTTAGTCCTAAAGGTATATCTGCACTTAACTCTAACGAATTTAGTGCATTGCGTACATAAGGTTCTATGTCATTTCCTACTTCATTTGGCCTCGGTCTTAAAATTCCTGTCTTATTTATTTCACTACCGGCTATCAAAGCAGTTTGTTTTAATAACTCTAATACTTTTTGATGTTCTGTATTTGTAAAATTAAAAGATATAACTTTCTTACCTGTCATTGCTTCAATAACAAGATTAAAAGGAATATCTCTTAATGGTTGAAGCATCTGTTTTATAATATTCTCAAGTTTTCTTATGTATTCTTCATTACTTGTCATATTTATCTCCCCTTTTTGAAAATCAGAATATTTTCTTTTTTCATCACATTATAAAGTCCAAAAATTATCTTATTTATGTTGTGGATTAATCTAAACCCAATACTTTCCATGTATTCAATTGTAAATTCTACTGTTTTTACCTCTTGCCCTTGATAAGTTGCATTACCTATTACTATGACCGCATATTTATCTGGTTTTAAAACTCTATACATCTCTCTATACGATTTTTTCATATCCTCATTGTAAAGTTCTACCTTATTCTTTCCGTTCCCTCTAACACCGATAAAATCTTCTCTAATTTTTAATACATCATATCCTAAATCTTTAAGCGAATGAATATCATTTTGAACATAATCAAGTGCAATTGAATAAGGTGGAGATGTTATTATCCCATCTACTGAATTATCCAATAATTTTATATTTCTTGAATCACCAACCTCAATTTTTACATCTCCCAATTTTAGGTTTAATTTTTCTTTTATCTGAATATAATCTTTTACAGAAGCCAACATTAAGTCAACATTTTTGAAGAAAGAATTAGTAAAATCACGATTTCGGCGTGAATTATCACTTACAGCAAGTAATCTCGCTAATATATAAAAATTTTTTACCCTCTCGCTTTTCGATAACTTATCTAATATATTATAGTAATTTTCATCGGTCTGAAATAAATCTTGAATAATACTTGCTGAGATTTCATTCTTTATTTTTTCTATTTCATTAATTTCATAAACTGATTCTGTTTTCACTCTACCTTGAATAACACAAAGAGGCGAAATATCTATACCAATAAAATTTATCCCCAAAAGTTGTGCTTCGAGTGCCGTGGTTCCACTCCCAGAAAAGGGATCAAGCACGATATCACCCTCTTTTAATCCAATAATATTTAGTAATGCTCTAATCATTTGAGGATGAAATTTGCCTTTATATGGATAAATCCAATGTGTTAAATATTGATTTACAGAACGAGTTTGATTCTTTTGAATGATTTGGAAATAATCTGTGAACTCTCCATCAACAGTTTTAAAATAGGAGCTTTTTTTCTTTACTATCTCTCTTTTTTCGTTCGATTGATTTAATATTTTAAATTCTCGCAATCCGTTTGTTATTTCAAAGTTAATGCCTAATGCCTTCAACTCCAATTCTGTTAAGGACAATTCATAAATAAATTGGACATTATCCAATAGAATTAAATTTTTTTGAATATTTTCATTATCTAACTCATAAGTCCAAAACTTACTTTCGGCTCTTTCTATCATCATTTCACCCTTGGTTTTGAATCTATTATTATCCATAATATAATCCTTTTTTGTGTATAAAAACATGTTTAATACCACCCGATCTAACCGAAATATTGCTGGAAATCCGTCAGTTTTTACATAATAAAGTATTTGTGTTTCCCAAAAGAGAATAGCATCCTTTTCATCGGTATAGATCTTTTCGGAGATATTATAAGATAATAATAAACAGGTATGCAGGATTTTGTCAAAGTAGATAAGGTATGTTCCTGTTTGGGATTATTGAGGATGCCTAAATAACATTAAAAAGCACCTTTTCATGCTCACAGTATACCCGTTGAGGAGAAAAATTCAACCGAATACTATTTAGTCAGGCAATTGTTTAAGCAAGGAGGGACTGATTATTTTAATAACCTTTTCATAGAGAAGATGGTCGGGGCGACTGGATTTGAACCAGCGACCCCTTGACCCCCAGTCAAGTGCGCTAAACCGGACTGCGCCACGCCCCGACCTGAAACTCGTTTATTCATCTATTAGCGATTTCGCTAATATACGAATTTGATTCAATTCTAATCGAATTTGACGAAGTAAATTTTGTATAGCTACACGGTCTAATGTAGTATCTCCGAGCCGTTCGATTTTCGTCAATTCGTTATCAATTCCCTGCAATCGCATTTTTTTATGCCGAAGCAGATAATTTACTTCACGCAGGGTTTTTATATCTTCATCTGTATAAAACCGCCAGTTGGTTTTTGGATGCCTTTTTGGCTTTAATTTTTTAATCTGTTTTTCCCACTGGCGTATTTTGTATATCGGAACACCGGTGAGTTCCGATACTTCTTTTATGGTATAAACCTTGTCTGTTTTGTTAAACATTATCATATTTTATCATAGACTATGGAATAAATCAAATAAAATCTCTGATGAGTAAAAGGGATTAAAGAAAATTACATTTTCCTTTCAGAAAAGTTTGTTATTTATGCGTATTTGAAGATGGTTTTTATAGGTAGTAACTGACTTGACAAGGGGCGTCCGCATTTGTTATTATCACTCACTATAAGTGAGTGCTAACAAAATTGGCACTGCTTGCGTTATAAATTGTGAGGATGGATATATCCTCCTCAATGAAATTTATAAGTTTGTCAAGTAACTTAATTTTAACCTTAACCTTCAACAACAAATGGAGGATGGTGCATTATGGCTACAAAGGTTCGTCCATTAGCAGATCGTATTCTTGTAAAACGAATTGAACCCGAAGAGACCGTGCGTGGTGGTATTATTATCCCCGACACGGCAAAGGAAAAACCTCAGGAAGCGCGTGTTATCGCAGTGGGTCCAGGCAGGCTGGACGATAATGGTAAACGGGTCCCCATGGAATTGAAAAAGGGTGACCGTATCCTCATGGGCAAGTATTCCGGTACGGAAGTGAAGATTGACGGTGAAGAACATGTCATTCTTCGTGAGGAAGATGTGCTTGCAGTAATTGAAGAATAACCTTAAAAAGAAGGAGGGATGAATTATGCCAGCAAAACAATTAGAATTCGGTGAAGATGCTCGACGGAGAGTTCTGGCGGGCGTTGTAAAATTGAGTAAAGCCGTAAAAGCCACTTTGGGACCCAAAGGACGCAATGTTGTCCTTGAAAAGAAATGGGGTGCCCCTACCGTAACGAAAGACGGTGTAAGTGTGGCTAAGGAAATTGAATTAGAAGACAAATATGAAAACATGGGTGCCCAGATGGTTAAAGAGGTGGCATCCAAAACTTCCGATGTTGCGGGTGATGGAACAACCACAGCAACCATTTTAGCAGAAGCCATTTTCCGTGAAGGTATGCGAAATGTTGCAGCAGGTTCCAATCCGATGGCACTAAAACGCGGTATTGAGAAGGCAGTAGATGCTGTCGTTGATCGTCTGGCTAAAATGAGCAAGCAGGTCAAGAATGACCGCGATGTTTTAAGAAATGTTGCCACGATTTCCGCTAATGGAGATACCGAGATTGGAAATATCATTGCGGAAGCCATGGAAAAGGTTGGCAATGATGGTACCATCACTGTTGAAGAAGCCAAAGGTATTGAAACCACTCTTGAAATCGTGGAAGGGATGCAATTTGATAAAGGATATCTGTCTCCATACTTCGTAACCAATACGGAAACAATGGAGTGCGTGCTTGAAAATTGCTACATTCTCATCCATGAAAAGAAAATCTCCAGTTTGAAAGATTTATTACCTCTATTAGAACAGATTGCTAAGAGTGGTAAACCTTTATTAATCATCGCTGAAGATGTAGAAGGCGAAGCCTTAGCAACTCTGGTCGTGAACAAGATTCGCGGAACAATACAATGCTGTGCAGTGAAAGCACCGGGCTTTGGCGACCGTCGTAAAGCCATGTTAGAAGACATTGCCATCCTGACAGGCGGTTTGGCTATTACCGAAGACTTAGGTCGCTCTCTGGAAAATATTGCATTGAGTGACTTAGGTTGTGCCAAACGCGTCGTGATTGATAAAGACACGACAACCATCGTTGAAGGTGCGGGCAAGAACTCCGACATTATGGGGCGTATCAATTTGATTCGCCGTCAGATTGAAGAAACTACCTCTGATTATGACCGTGAAAAATTACAGGAACGGTTGGCAAAATTGGCTGGTGGTGTCGCTGTGATTAATGTCGGTGCCGCAACAGAAATCGAAATGAAAGAAAAGAAAGCCCGCGTAGAAGACGCCCTTCATGCAACCCGTGCCGCAGTTGAAGAAGGTATCGTTCCCGGTGGTGGCGTTGCCTTACTTCGTTGTCAAGAAGCCATTGATGAAATCAAATTAGAAGGTGATGAACTTATCGGTGCTCAGATTGTAAAACGCGCACTTGAAGAACCGCTTCGTCAGTTGGCAGCGAATGCCGGCGATGAAGGTGCTACCGTAGTCCAAAATGTCAAGGCGAAGAAGGGAAGCATTGGGTATAATGCAGAAACCGGTGAATATGAAGATTTATTAAAAGCCGGTATCATTGACCCAACCAAGGTAACCCGCTGTGCCTTACAAAATGCTTCCAGTATCGCCAGTTTGTTGCTGACCACTGAAGTCTTAGTCGCCGAAATACCGGAACCCGAGAAGAAAGCACCCGGACCCGGTGCCGGCGGTATGGAAGATATGTATTAAAAAATCAGAAGCCCAATACCTGATAAATAAATATGAGGGCAGGAATTCAGAAAAAGATTCCTGCCCTTATCGTTTTGTATAAGTATTGGATAGATAAGACAAATTTGGATAGATTGGGGAAATCGGACTTGTTGAATTAAATCAATAATCTTATTACTTCTAATAGTCCTTCAAATATTCCATTCTCAAGGGGAATAATAATTCCACACGGATTTAAGCCTTCGATATAAAGGCTGATTCCACAAACGAGTTCTTTTAGGATTAGGATTTGCCTCCTCATTCTGATAGATATGCAGTTGTTTTCCAGCAAGAACAATAATTTCTTCTCGCCAGTCTCCTGCTACATCAGCGACATACAATCGGTCTGCTTTCTCAGTGAAACGATAGAGAAAGCTGCCTGTTATCGGGTCAATCACTGCCACATCGCCCGATTCATGCCGTTCTTTAGCACAGATATATTGCCTGTCTGTCCCATCCCAATAAATCGAATTTATAACCTCAATACCCTTGTTTGTCCAGTCTGAAGGAGCAACATTCCGCATTTCATAATCGGCAATTATTTTTCCATTCGCATCAAATACCCACGGTTTTTGGTCTGTGTCATACCTACTCCGACACCAAATTTCCAAGCCGGGCAAGTTTAATGCAAACTCTCCAACAGCTGCATTTTGAGGTTCCTGCCGTTGATTATCCGAAGTCCATATCATACCCTTCATACCGAAAAGAAAAACACGGTTTGCCCCTTCTTCAAGTGTAACCACTTCCAAACCGGGGATATCAGGTCGTACATCAGCAATAAAAACGCTGTCTAAATGTCCTTGCAAATCGGGCAATCGAAAAATCTCTTTTCCATCCGAAGCAATAATACAACCACTAATAATCTCATCTCGATCATCACCATCCAAATCCGCTACACGAAGACCGTTATGAGCACATGCAAGAAAATTATCTGTTGACCATAACGGTTCTTGACTGCCCTCTTTTAATTTTTTCAAAGAGTAAGCAGAAACAAATCGCCCCATACGATAACCATCTTTATTTGTGGCTTGCAATAGAATTTCCCTATCTCCCTTTCCCTGCAAATTAACAACGACTAAATGTTCCCAACGCTCTGCCCCTTCAGGCGCATTAATGGAACAAGACCACTTTTCTTTTCCTGTTTTTCCTTCTACAACATGCAAAACACTATCATTTGTAAGGAATAAAACTTCTGTTTTACCATCTCCATCAATATCGCCTGCCTGCACACCCGGTCCGTTATGTCCTGGTAATCCGTAAGTTTCCGCAGAACCTCCGACACGAATATCTACATTCAAAATCCATAATTTTTCTCCGTCCCAACGATAGCACGCTAAATAACCGGGTCGCGTTACAAGGTAGTCCATTCTTTTATCACCATCCAAATCCGCTACAATCATGCTTCCAGCACTATCCTCCGGTGCAGGAATGTCTAAATGAATTATAAACGGATTTTGTGGATATAGCGGAATATTATTTAATGATGGACATTCCAGAGGGCAGAAAATAGAAAAGCAAGTGAGCGTGAAAACAAAGAAAGGAATTTTTAAATAAAACATAATATCGGCTCTCCATGTGTAAGTTACAATCAATATACTATATTTAAAAAACGAATGTAAATAAAAATCAAGTACATTTTAAATTATATGTTAAATTAGCAATAATAATTAGACCCACATAAGTAATTTTTTTATAAGAATATAAGTTTGCTTTATCTTCTTCTCATTAAATTTCTGCAAGTTTTTATTTTAAAAATTTTAAAGATAAACAAAAATGTATTTTTTTTATGGTAACAGGAAAAATTAACCAACATTATTGTAGCAGTAGTTTTTGTAAATATTTAAAATCCACATTATAATTTTATCACTTTATAAAATAGATATTTAATAGAATATAAAAAACAGTATTCAGATATGGCTCTATTATTGCTTTTATGATTTTTGATTTTGGTTTTTCTGTATGCTATAATATTAGACAAAACCGCGCGGAGGTTCTTTAATCCTCAATAAAATTTTAACTGCTTTTATAAGCAAAGGAGTATGGTTATATGCGTAAAAAAGGTTTTACATTAATTGAATTATTAGTCGTCATAGCTATTATCGGTATTCTTGCGGCAATTTTATTACCCGCTCTGGCACGGGCTCGTGAAGCAGCACGCCGTTCCAGTTGTGCCAATAATCTTAAACAATGGGGATTGGTCTTAAAGATGTATTCCAATGAAGCCAAAGGTGAAAGATTTCCGCCTTTGCAGACCTATAACCCCATAACCAACAGAGATGCTCTTGCTGCAGGTCCGCAGGTAAGTACACTTTATCCGGAATATTTAACAGACCCATATATCATTATTTGTCCTTCGGATGCAGAGGCTGCAAATTCAAGGAGAAAGATAGAGGAAAGGAATGGCGATTTGGTTCGAATTTCCGATGAAATAGATGCCAGTTATGCATACTTTGGTTGGGTATTTGACAGGCTAAAGCCATCTGCACCTGCAAATCAATTCACAATCGTCGGAATTCTTGCGGCATTAGGTGGTGGCAGTTTTGATACCAGCACCCCGGCACCGATTCAATTAGGTGCCGCGTTAGACGGTTTATATCAAGCAAATACAGGATTGGTAACTGCTTTCATCAATGGTTCAGACCCAACCGCTCTAATGAAAGTGATGGACCAGGATGCACCGTTGCCCGCCACATGGGCAGGTTATGGTAATGGCGGTGGAAATACCGTATATCGCTTGCGTGAAGGTATTGAACGGTTCTTGATTACCGACATTAATAATCCCGCTGCCAGCAACAATGCACAGAGTTCCGTTTGGATTATGTTGGATACATTTGCCAACGCAAACTCAAGAGAACCTTTATTCAACCACATTCCGGGTGGATGTAATGTTCTTTACATGGATGGACATGTCGAATTTATTCGCTACATTGCTGACCCCAATCCAGCAGACAGTGATGTCCCCGGAACAGAGCCTATTATTTCCACATTAGGAAATCTTGTGGCTGCTTTTTAATTTTGTAATTACCTCCGTAAGGTTTTTACTCGTGTAGTTTGTAACAAACTGCACGAGTTTTTTTGTTAGAATAATATTGTGATTACTTTACTAATTTATTATTCAAAAATTTAACTTTAACATAGGGATGAATTTTATGAAGAAAAAAGGTTTTACACTCATCGAATTGCTGGTGGTTATTGCTATCATCGGTATCCTTGCGGCAATCTTATTGCCGGCACTTGCCCGTGCCCGTGAAGCGGCTCGTCGTTCCAGTTGCCAGAACAATCTAAAACAATGGGGCTTGGTTTTTAAAATGTATGCTAATGAAGCCAAAGGTGAACGATACCCTGCACTGCAAACTTACAATCCATTAAGACCTAATAAACAAGATATTGCAGCAGGACCTCAGGTTAGTTCATTATACCCTGAATATCTTACAGACCCGTATATTATTATATGTCCATCTGACCCTGATGCAGCAAAAGTTAGAAGTGGCATAGAAGAAAATGATGGAAATTTAGTATACATTTCAGATGATGTTGACGCCAGTTATGCCTATTTCAGTTGGGTATTCGACAGATTAAAGCCATCACAACCTTTAAGTTCTTTTACAATATTAAACACAGCACTTGCTGCACTTGGTGCAGGTGCCGTTGATCCTAATATCATGGTACCGACACAACTTGCTGCAGGTTTAGAAAGTCTATTTCAACAATATGGCACAGCCTTAGGTCAATATACAGGTGGCAATGGAGCAGCTCTCGTTCCTGTAGTTGACCAGGATGTGTCTTTATTATCTCAATGGGCAGGTTATGGTAACGGTGGAGGAAATACCATTTATCGTTTGCGTGAGGGTATTGAACGGTTCTTGATTACAGACATTAACAACCCTGCTGCGAGTAACAATGCTCAAAGTTCTGTCTGGATTATGTTAGATACATTCTCTGCAGGCGGAGCCGCTGGTGACTTGTTCAATCATATCCCGGGTGGTTGCAATGTTCTTTACATGGACGGACATGTTGAATTTATTCGTTATACATCGGATAACAATCCGTATGACAACAATGTTCCTGGTACAGAACCAGTAATATCAAATGTGGCAACCATAGTCACTGCTTTAACTTCTGCTTCGTAAAAATTAAGACATTTTATTCTCCAAAAAATTGTGCAGTTTTTCTATTTGCAAACTGCACGATTTTTTTATTAAAATGGAATTGTGTTTAACACTATTCATAATAACTATAATTTAACTCAAACATAAGGATTAATCTTATGAAGAAAAAAGGTTTTACACTCATCGAACTACTGGTGGTCATTGCTATCATCGGTATCCTCGCGGCAATCTTGTTGCCGGCTCTTGCTCGCGCCCGTGAAGCGGCTCGTCGTTCCTCCTGCCAGAACAATTTGAAACAGTGGGGTCTCGTTTTCAAAATGTATGCCAATGAAGCCAAAGGTGAACGATATCCACCTTTGCAGACCTATAATACAATTGATAATGATGATGACCTTGCTGCAGGTCCACAGGTAAGTACACTTTATCCCGAATATCTGACCGACCCATACATTATTATTTGCCCATCTGACCCAAGTTATAGCAATATGAAAAAACGATTGGATGATGCTAATGGAGACTTGGTTAGATTATGCGAATGGGTTGATGAAAGTTATGCATACTTTGGCTGGGTATTTGACAGGTTAAAGCCAGGTGCACCTGCAAGTCAATTTACAATTGTTTCCGTCTTAATAGCATTATTAGGTGGTAGTTTTGATACAAGTCAACCTGTTCCTATTCAATTAGCCGCTGCATTAGATGGATTATATCAGGCAAATACAGGGTTAGTAACTGCGTATGTAAATGGTTCCGACCCAAGCGCTCTAATGAAAGTAATGGACCAGGATGCACCAATGCCATCTACATGGACAGGTTATGGTAATGGTGGTGGGAATACCGTATATCGCTTCCGTGAAGGGATTGAACGATTCTTAATTACCGATATCAACAATCCTGCTGCCAGCAACAATGCCCAGAGTTCCGTCTGGATTATGTTAGATACATTCGCAGCAGGCGGTGTAGCCGGTGAATTGTTCAATCATATCCCTGGTGGTTGCAATGTGCTTTACATGGATGGACATGTTGAATTCATTAGATATATTCCTGACCCCAATGTTTCGGATAATGATGTTCCAGGTACAGAACCTGTGATATCTACGGTAGCCAATATGGTATCTGTCATTGCTGCAGGCACACAATAACTGAAATAATTGATTTTCATAAATAAAAATCGTGCAGTTGTAAAACTGCACGATTTTTATTTTAAAAACTACAAAAAAATATGTATAATATTAATAGCACTATTTTTTGTAAACATTTAACAGAAAGGATTTATCCTATGACTAAAAAAGGTTTCACACTCATTGAATTGCTGGTGGTTATCGCTATCATCGGTATCCTCGCTGCAATCTTGTTGCCAGCACTTGCCCGTGCCCGTGAGGCGGCTCGTCGTTCCAGTTGTCAGAATAACCTCAAACAATGGGGACTGGTTTTCAAGATGTATGCAAATGAAAGTAAAGGAGAACGCTATCCTCCAATGCAAACTTACAATCCTATAGATGGAAGCCAAGCATTAGCATCCGGTCCGCAAGTAAGTACTTTATATCCTGAATATTTAACCGACCCTTACATTATTATTTGTCCATCGGATGCTCAAGCACAGATGCATCGCAAAAGAATTGAAGATATAAATGGGGACTTAGTTCGCATCTCAGATGAGATAGATGCCAGTTATGCCTACTTTGGTTGGGTACTTGATAACCTTAAACCCAGTGTTCAAATAAGCCAGTTTTTAATTATTGGCTTACTTGCCACTGTATTCAATTTCGATACTTCAGTAATTGGTCCTATTCAATTAGGCGCTGCTCTGGAAGGATTATACCAGGAATCACCTACGGATGTGTCTAACTATATCAGCGGTTCTGACCCAGCAGGACTTATGAAAATTTTTGAAAAAGATGCAAATCTCAAATCACCTTGGTTGGGATATGGTAATGGTGGAAGTAATACGGTATATCGTTTGCGTGAAGGTATAGAACGGTTTTTGCTTACCGATATTAATAACCCTGCAAGTAGTAACAATGCACAAAGTTCTGTCTGGATTATGTTAGATACTTTTGCCGCACCGACTGCAAGAGAACCTTTGTTTAATCATATTCCAGGTGGATGTAATGTCTTATACTTAGACGGACATGTTGAATTTATTCGCTATACACCAGACCCAAATCCTCTCGATACAGATGTTCCCGGCACAGAACCTGTTCTTGCAAACATAGCCAATTTGATTGCCGCTTTCTAATTAAATTTCAACTATAATTTTACTCGTGTAATTCCATAATTGAAATTACACGAGTATTTTTATTTTAATTTTATATACTAATAATAGTAATATATAATAGTATGATTGTAAATATTTAACTTTTGAAAGGTGTTTATTATGAAGAAAAAAGGTTTCACACTCATTGAATTGTTAGTGGTCATTGCTATCATCGGTATCCTCGCGGCAATCTTGTTGCCAGCACTTGCCCGTGCCCGTGAGGCAGCACGCCGTTCTAGTTGCGCTAATAATCTTAAACAATGGGGACTGGTTTTTAAGATGTATTCAAATGAAAGTAAGGGAGAACGATTTCCTCCTATACAGACTTATAATCCTATTAGCAATGAAGATGCATTTGCATTTGGACCCCAAGTTGATTGTATATATCCTGAATATCTAACGGACCCATATATTACCATTTGTCCATCCGATGCAGAAGCAACAGACCATATAAAAAGATTAGAAGAAAATAATGGTGATTTAGTAAAGATATGTGAAACAATTGATGCAAGTTATGCCTATTTTGGTTGGGTTTTTGATAATTTTAAACCGAGTATGCCTATTGGTAGTTTTCTTCTTTTTGGTGTGTTAGCAACCATTCTCGATTTTGACCCTACAGCAATGGGACCTATTCAATTTGGTGCAACATTGGATGGCTTGTTTAACGACCATACTCAAAACATTGTAGATTATTCTAATGGCGTTGACCCCAAAGGTTTAATGAAAGCCTTTGACAACGACGCCAGAATTTATTCTCCCTGGACAGGATATGGAAATGGAGGGGGAAATGTAGTATACCGATTACGAGAAGGAATTGAACGCTTTTTATTGACAGATATTAACAATCCTGCAGGAGGTAAAAACAATCAGAGTTCTGTCTGGATTATGTTGGACACATTCTCTACTCCCTCTGCAAGTCAGCCTTTGTTTAATCATATCCCCGGCGGGTGTAATGTCCTTTACATGGATGGACATGTTGAATTTGTTCGATATACTCCAGATAATGATCCTAATGATTCAGTTGTTCCCGGAACTGAACCTGTTATTTCTTGCGTAGCAACTCTTGTAAGTGCTTTCTTTTAATCCATTTTTCGTTTGCTTTGTAATCGTGCGAATTTATATCTAATTTGCACGATTTTTCATTGCCATTTGGAATAAGGAAAAAGAGCTAGGGATGTATTGAGGTATTTTTTATCATGGCTCACTTCTTTTCCTAACCATGGAGGAATGATTACTTTTTCTCCTTCATTTTTTAGTTCTATTTCTGCGACAATCAGACCGTTATTTACTCCTGAAAATTCGTCTATTTCCCAGCGTTGCCCATTATAAAAAACAATGTGTCTAACCTTTTCGACAATATATCCGGTAGCAAAGTTTTTCATTAATTCCTCGGCATCCGCGCATGGAATTGTGTACTCAAATTCATCTCTTGTTGTGGCTACAATCGCTTTTTTCAGGTTCAATGTACATTTATCCGGTTCAATACGAACGCGAACAGCGAGGGGAGGACCTGTATAGATATACGCCTGCTTTATCGGAATAGATTCGATAATAAAAGAACGCCATTCATCAGAAACAACTAAAAATTTATGTTCGATTTCTTTCTTCATCTTAAAATAGAATAAATATAAAATTGTTATTTATCTAACGATTTAATCTCTTTGGATACAATTTCATCCCATTGTGATTTTAATTGTTTCCCGATATCAGGTTGAGCATGGATAAAAATAATTGTTTCGGATTTCAATTCTGGTAAAACAAAGGAGGTTTCTTTACCCCAGTTTGCTTTTAACTCTGTAATTCCCTGAGGTCGAATTTCAAATAATGACTGCCCTTGAAATGGAATATTTATACTGATTTTTAAGTCTTTCTTTTCCTTGAATGGATAGGCTTCAGGATGTATTTCGTAATCTAAATTTGTAATGCACAAAATCATAAAATCCCTTCCTTGTAAGGGGGCTATGTCTACATTTTGGGGAATAGTTCCATTAAAATTTACAGGTTCGGAACTTAAAAAGTAGTTTCTTAACAATGCCATTACTCTGCCCCAGCCTTGCATAGCCCGTTCCAATTCGGGATACTTTTCTGCTATATGTTTTTCATGATTAAACCAGAGAATTCCTTTGGCTCCCCTGCCTAGATTTAGCACCAATTGAGCACCTAACTCTTCGGGGGTTGGCACAGGTCGTTTTGGTCGTTCACCCCAATCTGCAATTGCTTGGCTCCATATCCAAATCGGTTTAGGCTCGGACGCTATTTTAAGGTCTCTCGTATAATACGCTGTTTCCTCTAACCGTGTCCCATAGGGTTTGGGCCATTTACTGCTGGAAGGAGCCGTTACGGAATAGTGGTCTTGACATGGAATATCACATATCGAAGCATATTCAAAAAACTTGATATTTCTACATAGGGTAATAAAGGTTGGTTTTGTACTGTCGTATTGACACAATTGCTGATTTACATGGAACATAATATTTGCTGGGATTGACCAATCGGGTTCATCCTGTAACATCCAGCATACAACATGGGGATGACCTGAAAATTCACGGACAACATCTACATTTAAAGGAACGCCGGTATGAACCATCGCCCGAAAACCATATTTAGGAGCAATTTCAGTAAAATAGGGCTTGTCCTTCTTGTCTCCTTCCACCATTGTGTCTATATGCAAGTTATATAGTGTTTCGTATGTTTCCGGGCTATTAGTCCAAACACCAATGGGGAAGAAGTCTTCGAAAGCACGCCTATGAGCAAAATATAATTCCTTTGTTTTACCATTATCTTTTGAAACTTCTACCCCTGCAATAAACCATGTTCCAGAACTCATAGGTTGAGAAAGTTGAATCTTTGCAATCGCCATTCCTTCAGGTGGTAATTCTTTAACATTCCAATCTACAGACATTTCATTCTGTGGAGAAAACAGCGTATTGGCTATCTGATAAGTATCTTTTGAAAAATTCTGAAGGAAAATATCCATTTCCTTCATTTCGGGTAACATATAGATATATGTAATACGAAGAGGTTCCGCTAACAGAGTTCCTTCCGTAGTAGCACACAATCGCGAACGATCATCTACCAATTGCAGTGAGAATTTTGTCCCTGGAGCGAAATCTTCAGACACAGCATTTATTTCCAAGACACCCCATTCTCCTGGCTGAACCGTCTGATTAATGTATCTATCCCACGCTATAAAATGATTGAGCACCCAGTGAGAGCGGTCTTTTCTATTCCAACGCCAATAACGAATTCGCACAGGGTCGTTTGAAACATTACGATAATATATGTGAACCAGACCACCTTTATTTACGATTTCACTTTCAAACTCTTTTACTTTTTCTTTTTCCCATTCCGCAGGACGGTATATAACTTTTTCAATTGCAAGACGCATAGATGATTTTCCTTCTAACTTCGCACCTAATTGTGCAGTCTGGGCAACAGCATAAGTAGACAAAGCAATAAGAATAAATAACAACCTAAAAATAGACCTTATTAACATAAATTTCCTTTCTGGATAATTAGGGGATATTAAAATAAGAGGTATTATAAAACATTTTCTTTATTGAATGAAAATACAAGAGAATAATGATGGATTTAACCAAAATACAGTATTACACCTGTCTCCTTGTAAATATAAATACTCCACATCTCAATCCTGTTTATATAAATTTACAATAGAAAAACTGATTATTGTTAGAACAAACTCAAAATGACAGTTTGCTTCTACCGAATAATCCGCAACTACCGAATTCTTATGAAGATTTAATATGAATAATTGTTTAAATAAAAGTTTATTTTTTATCTCCATTTATTGTATAATACATATCTACATATTTTATAAGTTGTTAACAAGGTATATTAAATCACCGGACTAAAATGCCGAAATTCTTAAAAAATATCCGCAACCGATTCGCTTCCTTCTATAAAAGTTTACCTATTGTTCAACAACTTTTTATACTTTCACTGGTTCCCACTTTTATTGCATTATTTATAACATGTTCCATCTTCTACATCTTTGACATTGCATTTATAAAAAACACTTTAAAAACCGAATTAAAAATAACTGCACAACATTTAAACACTCATCTTTCGGAATTACTAAGTAAAGACGATATAACAACTGAACAAATTCAGAGAGAATTAAATTTATTATTGAAAGATAACGAACGAGTTTCAATAGCATGTGTCTATGATAAAAAAGGAAAAATCATAGCCCGATATTCAAGAAAGAAAAATGCTTCAAACTTTCCAATAAGTCCATCTCTCTCTAATTCTCAAACTACTTACTGGAATCATTTTTGTCTCTTTTGTCCAATTACAAAAGAAGAAGAAATGTTTTTAACAGCGAATACAGGACAACTTTTCGAGAACATTCCTGTATTATTTTTAGCCACAGATAAAAACATTTACTACCAAAGACTTTTAATGTTTGGTATCGGAATATCCAGCGTTCTAATTTTCTCTTCTCTACTTGCGTTTTTTGTCTCTACCAAACTGCATCGTGCCATTTCCCGTCCGATAGAGCATCTTTCACGGTTGGCAAAACGAATCTCGGAGGAGAAAGATTATTCGGTCCGTGCCTCCAAAATTGCAACAAATGAGTTGGGAATATTAACGGATGAATTTAACGAAATGCTTCATCAGATAGAAACGAAAGAACAACTACTGAGAGAAGCAAATAAGGATTTGCAGGAAAAAATAAGCATACGAACCAAAGAATTACAGGAAGAGATTGAAGAACATCGGCGAACATCAGAACTTTTACAAAAGGAAGTTCAGGAACGAATTCGTATTGAGAACGAACTTAAAAAAGCAAAAGAACAGGCAGAGTTGAAAGCACAAATAAAGAGTGATTTTCTTGCAAATGTGAGTCACGAAATCCGCACACCGATGACAGGCATTTTGGGAATGTCAGAACTCCTGTTAGGTTCGGAACTAACAGAAGTTCAAAGACGGCAGGTAGACACTATTTATCGCTCTGGGCAATCCCTCTTACGACTTATCGGAGACATTTTAGATTATTCAAAAATTGAAGCAGGACATATTGAAATTGAACCGGCACCTTTTGACCTGCAAGTTGTATGTGAAGAAGTAATCGAAATAATGTCTCCCTTAGCACATGGGAAAGGAATTAACCTCTATTTTCGATATGTCCCTAATTGTCCACGAAGGTTTGTGGGAGATGCGGGACGAATCCGACAGATACTAACCAATTTAATTAGTAACGGAATAAAATTTACGCATCAAGGACATGTATTGTTGGTTGTAAATTTAGATGGTATTACAGAAGATAAAGCGGCTATCTCGATTATGGTAGAGGATACAGGGATTGGGACATCTCAGGAAAAATTAGAATCCATTTTCGAACGATATGAACAAGCAGATGCTCTCATTGCAAAACAATATGGAGGTACGGGGTTGGGCTTAGCCATCTGCAAACTTATTGTAGATGCGATGAAAGGCTCTATATCTGTCCGTTCTCGTGAGAAAGAAGGAACTTGTTTTACCATTTCCCTCATATTACCAATAGATAATAAACAACCCTCGCCTTCTTACACCTCTTATAAAGAATCTTTACGCGGGGTCCGTGTATTGATTGTTGACCAGAGCCCTATTAGTCGCAATGTCCTTGCGGAACAACTTCAGTCATGGAATATGCAAGTAGATACCGTAGGCTCAAGTGCAGAGGCGTTAAATTACTTAAAAATAGGGATTGAAAAAGGCTGTCCCTATCAGATATGTCTTATTGATGACCAGATGCCCGGTATACAGGGAGAATCCTTAGGTAGGACTATCAAACAAAATGAACAAACAAAAGATACGGTTTTGGTTCTTATTACTCCTTTTGGAATGAAAGGAGATGCCCGCCGTTTATTTGATTTGGGGTTTTCGGGCTACCTAACACGACCTATCCGTCAAAGCGAATTAATGGATGCTCTGGCAACTATCTGGTCATCCCATCTCAAGGGAGAACAACCTTCCCTTATTACCCGTCATACCATATTTGAACAAAGACACGCCCAAAAAGAGCAACAACTTTTTAATGCACAGATTCTGTTAGCAGAAGATAATTTTGTCAATCAACAGGTGGCTATTGAAATGCTACGAGATATGGGCTGTGAGATCACAATAGCCATTGATGGGCAAGAAGCAATCGAATGGTTTAAACGGAAAAAGTTTGATTTGATTTTTATGGATTGTGAAATGCCTCGTGTAAACGGATTTACTGCAGCACGAGAAATACGAAGCATAGAACCCACAGGAACACATATACCTATTATCGCACTTACGGCACATGCTCTCAGCGGAGACCGAGAACGATGCCTCTCCGCCGGGATGGATGATTATCTATCAAAGCCTATTGAAACGGCGAAGGTCCTTGAAATACTAAAAAAGTGGATTGCTAGACCTGAAACCGATATATCTTGTGAAATATCTGATAAACAGCCACGAGAAATAGAAGTCATGGACATTACCACATTACCGACATTCGACTTAAAACAAGCATTAAATAATATGGGGGGTAAGATAAAGATTGTGCAACATATTAGTACGGTATTCTTACAACACACACCTGCGAGAATTGATGAATTACAGAAAACTTATGAAGAAAAAAACTACGAAGAATTGCTTCGTCTGGTTCATTCCATAGCCGGATCCGCAGCATCTATCTCAGCCAGGAAATTAACCTATATCGCACAAACAATGGAACAGGAACTTCGTGGAGGACTTACTGATAATATTCCATCAGGCATAGATGCCATGCGAAAAGAATTTGGCGAATTAAAATCTATATTAGAACATATACATTGGGAAGAACTTAAAACTGACAATGTTTCCTTCTAATCTCATTCCAAATATATAAACCAAAATGACACCTCTATTTGCCATAATTTCCCTGATTATGGCATATTAACTTCTGACAAAATAATGATTATTTTTTATATAGGGAGATAAAAAAGATGAGTGATTATAAAAGGCCTACCTGGGATGAGTATTTCATGGAAGTTGCCCGCACGATTGCCAAACGAGCTACATGCGACCGTGGGCGAAGTGGCTGTGTCATAGCGCGGGACAAACAGATACTTGTAACGGGATATGTAGGTTCGCCTGTGGGATTTCCTCATTGCGATGATGTAGGTCATCAGATGAAAAAAGTTGTTCATGAAGATGGAACGATAACCCAGCATTGCGTTCGCACCGTACATGCAGAACAAAATGCTATTTGTCAGGCGGCAAAATTAGGGATTAGTATTCAGGGAGGAACCCTGTATTGTAAAATGACACCCTGTCGCACTTGTGCCATGTTAATAATCAACTGCGGGATAGTCCGTGTCGTTTGCGAAAAACGATACCATGCCGGAAGTGAATCAGAAGAGATGTTCCGTCAGGCAGGAATCCAACTCGAATATGTCTATCCCGACGAAACCGAAACTTACGAAAAGCAATAGAAACAGTAGAAAATTGTTTATCAAATAACTTTTGTCTTTAATTTTGTTATTTTATTTTCAATTGAAACCTCTGAACAAATAGGGTTTTTAGTTTTTGGATTAAACTGTAAAATGATTATACCGTTTTTGGAGAGAAAAAATCGCTTTGGGAAGGAAAAATCTTTT
>JGI11944J13513_1000335_pt1 | contig 49142 bp, 59 predicted proteins | sample TerdegcoTASludge_FD_13513 | JGI IMG/M metagenome (IMG submission 13513) | reverse complement strand
AAATCCTGCAGTCTGATCTAAGTTGTTTTTAACGGTTATATCGGCTTGCTGCAGATCTCCAATGGCCGGATCGAATAGCGGAATGGTAACGGGATCTGTAATAGAGTCTTCTTCTTCATCGTTATCCGGTCCTGCTATCCAGTCAGTCGGTGTAATGGGGACTGTATAGCAGGCTACCTCAGTGCTTGCCCAGCTTGGGTCGGGAGGCACAAGCTCGGATGATGCCGAATGGCAACATACCAGTCCCAAAAGGACAAGCCATAATATCAAATTCTTATTCATTTAAATTCACCTTTCTCCTGAGCCGCAGAATCTGCAGGCTCATAAGTGTAGGTCACACAGATCTTGGATTCGGCGAAGGTCGCTATGCTTAAGGCGATGTTTCCTCGGGCCGAGCTGCTAACTTCCAAGATCGCCGGAAGAGAGATCGTCTCATTCTGGATTGCGGCCACAAAATCTGACGACTCAGTGTACTTCTGCTCAGCAGAGCCTCTGGATGCCACGCCCTCAATAGTCTTGCCCGATGGGCCTTTAAAATCAGCTGTCCCATCATAAGCTTCCAGCTTCTCGCTGACTGAGCTTGAGGCATTGACGGAGATAGAGCTTGAGTCTGGCAGGGTTATGTTAAGCACGGCCTCTGACTTTGCATCTATGGTCTGGCCGTTCGACCTCTCGTTCTCCAGGCTGAAGTCCTGCATGACATCCAGGTCCACAGCCAGGTCGACGCCAACCAGATTGCCCAGTGAAGGATCAAATAATAGAAGAGTGTAGTTGCCTTCCTGGCTCGAAGCATTGAAGCTCAATGTATCACAGTATTCTGCAGTTTCGACTCCCTCCGCCGAAGATGAGAGAATCGAAATATAAAGGATTGCCATTAAGAGATAGCTATAAAATTTTGTATTCATTTCCCTCCATTAAGTAATATAATCTCTTTGGATGTTGCCAAAGTCATTTATCTCAAATTCCAGGATCGCCTTGTGGTATCCATGCTTATTTCTTGACCCATTCTTCATATCGACTGAATTCCCACCTCTTGTATCCCGAGCTACGGCCAAATATTCAAGTAGCAGGATAGCCAAGCATTAATACAAATTTAAAGTAAGAACAATTTATGCATAAATAGATACGAGTACATATTATCCTTATTAAAGTTCATGACCAAGATCAACCGAATATTAGATACTGTTTTTTCTCAGTATTTAGAGACTAATATATTTATTAGTGACAGATTCAGATTCAACCTGGAAAAAAGAGCAAACATCTGCTTTAATTAAGATAATCATAATCCTAAGATAGATAGCTTTTGTTGCAGGTGCAAATTCCATGCGCTAATTATGGATGAGACCGGTTATGGATTCTGATCATCCATCCCTCAATGCCTTGGCCCAAGCATTCATCATCTGCAACGGGGAAGGGCGGAATGGCAATATTTGGATGATCTATATTCCTGGTGGCCGGCAGGCTCCCATCTCCATGAGCTCCTCGGACCGGGCTATGCGGTCATAGGAACCGCGGTGGGCATATCCGAGAGCAACGGCATCAGCCGGCCGGAGAGCAGCACCCTGGAGGCGTGTCTGACTCCATCTCCCGGTCCGGCGCGGCTCATCCCCAGCGGCAAAGGCCAGGGGCTCCCGGCAAAGGAGATCGTCTCCCTCCCCCGCCGCTCCGGGAGCACAAAGAATCCAACCTACTTCCCCCTGGGCCCGGAGAGCTTCACTGACTTCGACTGGCTGGCGATCCTGGACTCAACAGCATGAACGGTTGCGCACCGGAGCGGGAAGGATTATAAGCCTCCCTTCGATCTAGCGGGAAAAGAAGCATGCGCAAAAATCCTGGGTGCAGTTAGCTTCTTCTAGTAAGGATGACCCTGGCTTTTATGATCGTATGATCTCTAGAATCTACATATCCCATGACCCGGATGATGAGGACCTGGCTCTGCGGCTCTCTCGGGCATTGGAGAGGGTCGGCCTGGAGAGCTATGCAGCGCTTTACAATCAATCGCCTGCCATCTCTCTTGCCGAGAGGGTATCCTTTGCCATAAGGAACTCCGAGTGCCTGGTGGCCCTGGTGACAAAGAAGGGAAGCCGGTCTCCAGCCCTCTGCCAGGAGATAGGTCTGGCCAGGGGAATTGACCAGCTCATCATCCCCCTGCAAGAAGAGGGGGCCCAGCTCCCCTTCCTCATTGGTCAGCTGCGACCCATATCGTTCCGAAGGGAGTGCTTTGCCGATGCCATCGCTATCCTGATCAAGACCATCCGGGAATTGAGCCGTCTGGAGTGGCTGAAGGTGGTCTGCCCCAGATGCGGTGAGGAGATGACCCAGTATCTGACCGACCAGGACGAGGTGGATTCTGCCCAGGAAAAGGGAACCTTCCTGGAGACGATCTGCAGCTACTGCCAAAATCCAATCCAGCTCGACCCGCGGACCTTCGAACCCTTCTCGGGCAGGGAGAAAATTGCGGGATCTGGAAAGTTTGTATAAGAATCTTTAGCCAATATCCGCCAGGATCTCCTTCAGGTCCGCCAAAAATAGATCGATGTTCTCATGGCTCATATGGCTCATCAGGATCAACCTCAATGCTCTGTTCGGCTGCCTGGTTATGGAGACATGCCAGTCGCGATCCATCAGCTTTTCCCGAACCCTGGACGGCTCTGGAACCTTCAGGGCAACCACATTCATCACCGGCTCGATCAGAGGTTCCACACCTATCTCTCTTGCCCCCCGGACCAGATGACGGGTCAGTTCCATGCAGTAGCTGACCATCTCTCTGAAGCCCTCTCGCCCTAGGTGCATCATCACTGCATAGGTAGCGGCGGCGGATGCACCGCTTCTGGTTCCGGTAAGTGATGCCTGTCTGGCCTTGGTGAGATAATGGGTCTCGGTCTCCAGAGCGTTCATGCACTCCTGGCTGCGAAATAGCAAGCCTCCGGCGGGGATGGTCGCAAGCCCCATCTTATGAGGATCTATGGTGATGGAGCTCACCGCAGGCAGGGAAAAATCCCATTTGAAGTCCTTATCCAGGAAGGGCAGGACGAAACCTCCGAAGGCAGCATCCACATGGAGGTGAACCCCCCATTGATCGGCGATGTCCGCCAGCTCTTCTATCGGATCCACCTGGCCGAACTCCGTAGTCCCTGCTATCCCTACCAGGGCCACTGTTCGCTCGTCGATCAGAGACTTGACTGAGCCAGTGTCTACCCGGAGAAGGGAATCGAGATCTGCTTTGCGCACCTCTAAGGACAGAAGGTCTCCGATCTTGTCGAAGGAGAAATGGGCGGAAGCGGGAACTATGATATTCCCCTCTCTCTTCCCTGCCTGGTTCTTGGCCGCCCGGATGGCCTGGATGTTGGACTCAGTTCCTCCGGTGGAGATGTAGCCGCTGGCCTCGGGGCATCCCAGCAAATCGCCCAGCATGCGGACGACCTCCNCCTCCAGTCCTGCTACCCCTGGAAAGAGCCCCGGATCTCCCAGGTTCGTCTCCAAGAACATGTTATGAGCCCTTATCGCAATGGGGTGAGGGCGGGAGCACATGGTGGAGAAGAAGCGGTCGTAGCTGTAGTCACGCTCTCTGGTCTTTTCCAGAATGGCGATAACCTCATCTGCAGTAAGGCCTTTCTCTCTCATACAAGATCCTTAACCTGAATTGCTAGTCTTTCGGCTGTCTGCCCGATATTGTCATCGCTTTTAGTCTCTTTTTCTCAGGGCATCCAGCATCAGGATCTTCTCGCTTCTGGCTACGGTATCCCTGACGGTGGCCACGGCATCGATGTTAGCGGATATGCTAGTGATACCGATCTGGACCAATTTTTTGGCCATCTCCGGATAGGAGCCGGCCTGGCCGCATATGGATGTCTTGACCCCCGCTTCGCGGCACTGCTCCACCACATATTCGATCAGCTTCAGGACGGCAGGATGAAGCTCGGAGTACAGTCCGGCCACGTTCTCGTTGTTCCGGTCGACGGCCAGGGTGTACTGGGTTAAGTCGTTGGTGCCAAAGGAGATGAAATCGATCCCATCCTCGATGAAGTCTTCGATGGTCAGAGCCGCCGCTGGGGTCTCGATCATGATGCCCACATCGATCTTATCCAGGTCCAGGCCCTCTTCCCTCATAATGGCCTTGGCCTTCTGGAACTCGCTTACATGCTGGACCATGGGCAGCATGATGCCCACATTGGTCAGGCCCATCTCATGTAACCTCTTGAAGGCCCTCACCTCCAGTCGGAAGTGATCGGTCTCGATCATATCCCTGCGAATACCCCTCCAGCCCAGCATGGGGTTGTGCTCATGAGGCTCGCCCTCTCCCCCTTCCATGGCCCGGAACTCGTCCGTGGGAGCATCCAGGGTGCGCACCCAGACCGGCCGGGGATAGAAGGCATCAGCGACGGTCTTTATGCCCTCTACCAGCTCTGATATGTACTCCTCAGTCTTCCCATTCTTGATATACCAGTTGGGGGTCTTGCCAAGGCCCAAGATCATATGCTCGATCCTGAGCAATCCCACTCCATCGGCCTGGGTGGCGGCTGCCGCCTCTGCCCGATCTGGCTCGCTTACATTGACCTTGATCTCAGTGGCCGTCACCGGCTTGGAAAAAAAGACGCCTCCAGCAGTTGCGGGGGCAGCCTTTGCAGGCGCAGCCGCCACCACCACTCCCTCATAGACGATGCCTTTACCCCCGTCCACGGTTATCTCCATGCCGTCTTTGAGAGCGGCGGTGGCAGTCTTGGTTCCCACCACTGCCGGACAGCCCAGTTCCCTGCTGACGATCGCGGCATGGCAGGCCATTCCTCCCTCATCTGTGACGATGGCACCGGCCCGCTTCATTCCTGGCACCATATCCGGCATAGTCATCTTGGTGACCATGATATCGCCCTGCTTGATCTTATCCAGATCTCTGCCGCTGGTGATTATCTTCACAATGCCGCTGGCCACGCCCGGAGCCGCCCCCAGTCCATTCAATAGGATCTTACCGCTACCAGATCCAGATGGAGAAGAGCCTGCAGCCTTCTTCTCCCCGCTGATGGTGGTGATGGGACGGGACTGGAGAATATAGATCTTATTATTCTCCACACCCCACTCGATATCTTGAGGCAGGCCGTAGTGCTCTTCCAGTAGCTCTCCATATCTGGCCAGCTCTAGAATCTCCTTATCGGTGAGGACCACAGCATCCCTCATTTCGGCAGGGACCTTAGTAGTGATGGTCTTATAGGTCTTGGGGTCTCTGATGATCATGATCTCTTTGCTGGCGATGTACTTATTCACTATCTTCTTCGTCTTCCGGTCCACCACATAGTTATCCGGAGATACGCTGCCGCTGACCACGGACTCTCCCAGACCCCAGGCGGCCTCGATGACCACCACTGGCTCGCCAGTGCTCGGCTGGGAGCTGAACATCACCCCTGACTTCTCCGAGTCCACCATCAGCTGCACTATAGCGGATAGATTGACCTTATTGTGCTCGAAGCCCTGCTCCACCCGGTAGAATATGGCTCTGGCTCCGTAAAGGGATGCCCAGCACTTGCGCACAGCATTGAAGACCTCCTCAGCGCCACGCATATTGAGATAGGTCTCCTGCTGGCCGGCGAAGCTGGCATCGGGCAGGTCCTCGGCGGTGGCGCTCGACCTCACCGCCACGAAGACCTCTCTTCCCTCCCTCTTGCACAGCTCCTCATAGCGACTCTTTATGGCCTCTTCTATATCCCTAGGCACCTTGGCATCCATTATAAGCATCTTTGCCGTCTGCTCAGCTCGATGAAGCTCAGCTTCCTGGTTCACATCGACATTTAGGGCTTCGAAGAGCTTGTCAGCGATCCCCGCCCGGTTGATGAAATCTCTGAAGGCCTGGGCTGTGACCGCAAAACCGCCCGGAACGGGAACGCCTATACTGATCATCTCGCCGAGACTTGCACCTTTGCCGCCGACAATGGACAGGTCTTCCTTGCCGACATCTTCCAACCACACAACAGCATCCATCAAATCATCCGCCCAACATTTCTGGTCGATATGCCCACCCCTCCATCATAACATTATATGAAGCTTTCACATGAGATATAGAGCATATACAAAGCATTTATCAAGGATCATTCAAGTCTTGGCCACATGTTTAAACGCTTTGCCGGAGCAATAGCAGCCAGAAGTATGCTCCTGGAGCGATGTCTTCCCCTTAAGGATACCGAGGATCTTGATACCTCAAGTGCAGTGGATCGAGTTTCAGCGGCGGAGATCAGATCTCCGGCAAATCTCCCTGCCTTTGATCGGTCAGCCATGGACGGCTTTGCTGTGCGATCCGACGATACCAGGGGGGCTAGGCCGCATGCGCCCCGCTTCATCCAGGACTTCATCCCTCTGCGCACAGGGATGGCAGTTCCGAGAGGATATGATGCTGTTGTGATGCTTGAGGACGCCATGGTTCGCGGCCAGGTGCTGGAGGTGAAAGCTGAGGTTCACCCCCATAAAAATGTGGCCAGGACGGGCGAGGATGTAATGGAAGGGGATACGATCTTCCCGGAGGGGCACAGGCTGCGCCCACCTGATCTTGCCCTGCTCTCAGCTCTTGGTATCGGAAAAGTCAAGGTTTATGCAAAACCATCTGCGGTCATAATCCCAACGGGCGGCGAGCTGGTGGATGCAGGCTCTCGCAATCTTATGCCCGGAGAGGCCTATGAGATCAATGGCCTCATGGCCCGGCTCTATGCGGAAAAATGGGGAGCATATGCCTGCAAAACGGAGATAGTTCCGGATGATGAAGAGCTGATTCGCGAGGCCATACGCTCAAACCTGGATGCCGACATGATAATCATTATCGGCGGGACCAGCGTTGGGGAGAAGGATTACGCCCCCCGGATCCTCTCGGAGATGGGGGAGCTTTATGTCCACGGTGTGCGCCTCCAGCCGGGCAAGCCCACAGCACTGGGGGACGTGGCCGGCAGGCCGGTGGTCTGCCTGCCCGGCTATCCAGTGGCAGCGCTCTCCAACCTATATCTCTTCGTCCGGCCGGCCATAAAGAGGATGGCTCATCTGGATGATAAGCCCCCCCGGGTCCAGGCCCGTCTGGCCCGGAAGATGCCCTCCAAGCCCGGCTATCTGAGCCTGGTCCGGGTGGCCTTCAGGGATGATGGCCAGGTCGAGCCCATCATGGTCTCCGGAGCAGGGATACTGAGCTCCGTCGCCCGAGCGGACGGCTTCGTGGTTGTGCCCGAAGAGCTGGAGGGATTCGAGGAGGGGGATATGGTGGAGGTTGTGCTTTACGAATGAGGGAATGAAGGGAGAAGAAGGCCAATACTAAGGAGCCAACATAATATATTTGCTCAAAACCATCATTTTTTATCCTTGCACCCAAGTCTCAGTGCGGTGACCTCCTTTGAACACCGGCCGGATGCTCGTCAAGATCAATAGAATATCAGCCTGGATACTGCTCGTATTCATGATCATCTTCTTGATATCCGGGTACGCCTGGAACAACAGAATCCTGCTGCCCTTATATCAGGCCAGGCACATGCACACAGAGCTTGACCTGTACCTGGTCTTCTTCTTCCTGGTGCATGTCCTGATCAGCATAAAATTCACCCTGGCCCGCTGGAGGGTGGGGCATGAAAGGCTGGTGAATCTATTCCTCATCGCCCTTGGAGTTATCTCCTTCTGGTTTATCCTGCTCATCGATTAGAGGACCAGAGAATCTCCCCTCCCTCTTTCCTCCAGCCTCTTCTACAATGGATACATCTGGAAAGCGATCGAGACCACAACATTTATAACCCAACGTTACTAACCATAAGTTCAATGAATGAATATGAGTGACATGTTGGATCCTATTGAGCTTCTTGACATTCTGGGGAATGAAAATAGAAGGCGCATCCTCCAGCTCCTCTCTTTTCGCCCCTTCTACTTCAATGAGATGGCCAAAAGGCTGGATGTGGGGCCGAAAGCGGTGATCGATCACCTGGAGATGCTGGAGAGGGCAGGGTTAGTGGAGTGCTATCAAGATCGAGGAAGGAGAAAGTACTTCCGCATCGCCAGGAGAACCGTGCTGGAGGTGGCTGTCTCTCCTCACTCATACGGGGTCAGAGCATATCTCTCCGAGGATGCTCCAAAGGAAGCTCCAAGCTCTGAGGAGCCAGAGTCCTCTTTTGATCTGAAGCTGCTATGTGATGAGCTCTCTCAGCTGGAGAAGAAGAGGAATGAGCTGCACGAGCTTTTGGCTGAGATCGAATCACGAGAGATGATGATCAGGCAGAAGGCATCCAGTGTAGCTGGGACTCATGCTGAGAACCAGCTGGAATCGGAGATCATGACCGCATTGCTCTGCGGCGGCACGAATTCGTCCGATCTCGCGGCCAGGCTGGAGGTGCCCGAAGCGGTGGTTTTAGATAGCTTGAATAAGCTCAAAGAGCGCGGTAGAGTGCACTTAAGAGGTCAGGAATGGTGCATATGAGAGCAGCCTCAAGCAATCCCTCATCAGCCTCCCAGCCATCGGCAAACAACCCCCCACCAGGGCATGAACCCGGCCCCAGCATCGAGCAGATGGTCCATGGGGACATGCAAACTTCAGAGCAACCATCAGTATTGCTTCGAGTGGCAGAGGCCTACCACAAGGATGCTGGGAAAGGAGTGGCCAGAGTTAATCCTGCAATTCTCGCCCAACTGAGAGTGGAGAACGGCGGTGTGGTGGAGATCAACGGCCGTGATAAGGTCTATGCCATTGCTTGGCCGGGAACTCCTGAAGATCCCCAGGATATCATCAGGATCGATGGAAACACCCGCGCCAACCTGGGTACAGGAATAGATAACCGGGTGCATGTTCGCCGGGCAATGGCCAAGCCCGCCAGGAAGATCACCGTTGCCCCCACCCGCCAGATCCGCCTCATGGGAGGACAACAATATCTGTTGCGTATGCTCCAAGGCAGAGCGGTGGTAAAAGGAGAGATGCTGCGAGTGGAGATGATTAACAGCAGCCTCAACCTGGCAGTGGTGAGCACCGTGCCCAGCGGCCCGGTTCTGGTGACTCAGGAGACGATCATCAGCATCACCAGAGGAACCCTGGATGAGCTGGCCCTGCATGTGAGAGACATTTCCTATGAGGATATCGGCGGTCTGGCGCGGGAGATCAGAGAGATCAGAGAGATGATCGAGGTTCCCCTGCGCCATCCTGAGCTGTTCAGCAGGCTGGGAATCAACCCTCCCCGTGGGGTGCTTCTGCACGGTCCGCCGGGAACGGGAAAGACTCTCATCGCCAGAGCGGTAGCTGGGGAGACCGAAGCCAACTTCATCTCCATCTCCGGGCCGGAGATCGTATCCAAGTTCTACGGCGAGAGCGAGCAGCGTCTCCGCCAGATCTTTGATGAAGCGACGAAGGCTGCGCCTTCCATCATATTTATCGATGAGATCGACTCCATCGCCCCCAAGAGGGAAGAGGTCTCAGGGGACCTGGAGCGGCGAGTGGTAGCCCAGATCCTCTCTCTGATGGACGGCTTATCCTCACGGGGCGAGGTGATAGTGATAGCAGCTACCAACCGTCCCAATGCCCTCGATCCTGCCATTCGCCGGGGGGGACGCTTCGACCGAGAGATCGAGATCGGCATACCAAACAGAAATGGGCGGCTGGAGGTGCTCTATGTGCACACCCGCGGCATGCCTCTGGACGAATCTCTGGACCTTATGGAGATCGCTGACTTGACCCACGGTTTCGTGGGAGCGGACCTTTATGCCCTGTGCAAAGAAGCGGCGATGCGCACCCTGGAGAGGGCTCTGCCCGACTTGGATGTGAAAGAGGACATACCGCTGGATGTGCTGGACAATCTCAGGGTGACCAGGGATGATTTCCTATCCGCCCTGAAAAAGATCGAGCCCTCGGCGATGAGAGAGGTCTTCGTGGAGGTAGCAGAGGTCCACTGGGACGAGGTAGGTGGTCTTGACGAGGCCAAACAGTCCCTGATCGAGGCCGTGGAATGGCCTTTAAAGTATCCAGAGGCCTTCGCCTCAGTAGGCATCAGGCCGCCGCGAGGAATTCTGCTCTACGGCCTTCCTGGCACTGGCAAGACCCTCCTGGTCAGAGCCCTGGCCACAGAGAGCAATGTCAACTTCATCAGCGTCAAAGGCCCGGAGCTACTAAGCAAATGGGTGGGCGAATCGGAGAGGGCGGTAAGAGAGATCTTTCGCAAGGCCCGCCAGGCTGCCCCTGCCCTGGTCTTCTTCGATGAGATCGATTCTATCGTCCCTGCCCGGGGCAGCGGGTCGGACTCGCATGTGACCGAAAGGGTGGTCAGCCAGTTCTTGACGGAGATGGACGGCCTCATGGAGCTGAAAGACGTGGTGATTGTGGCAGCCACCAACCGGCCGGACCTCCTGGACAGCTCATTGCTCAGGCCGGGCAGGTTCGATCGTTTAGTTTATATCCCCATGCCGGATAAAGAGGCACGTCAGAAGATACTGGAGATTTACCTCTCCAGAATGGCCGGCCGTGATATCTCTGCTCAATGGCTGGCGGAGATCACTGAAGACTTCAGCGGCGCTGACCTGGAGATGCTCTGTCGAGAAGCGGGAATGCTTGCTCTACGGGAGCACATCCGGCCGGGAATGAAGAGAGAAGAGCTGATAATCGACAAGATCATTGTTACAGAGAAGCATTTCCAGGAGGCCAGCGAGTATATCCGGCCGCACCTGTCAAAAGATATGCTGCAGGGATACAGCAAGATGATCCGTGAGTTCCAGATATGACCCGCTTGAAACCCACGGAAGCAAAACCCACCAGATCCGGCCAATACTTGAAACTGAACAAAAGAATGGCAAACTTAATGATTTGGAAAGAGAAGAGCATGGAGACAAAGCATCAAATATATAGTCAAGAACAACCAATAACTGCTGTGAGGACCGAAAAATTGACTTCCGAAGACGAGTCGAATGAACTGCTCGGCGATATCGATTTCAAGGATACGAGCAATATAGCTGTACCTGAAAGCCTCATAGATCAGGTTATCGGCCAGGACGAAGCGGTTGAGGTGATCAAGAAGGCGGCAAGCCAGAGAAGGCATGTCATGCTCATAGGATCACCTGGTACTGGCAAATCAATGCTTGGCAAAGCCATGAGCGAGCTTCTTCCGGTCGAGGAGCTGCAGGATGTTTTAGTATATGCCAATCCAGAGGATAACAATACCCCCAGGGTTCGCGTCGTGCCCGCAGGCAGGGGCAAACAGATCGTAGATGCCCAGAAGCTGGAGGCAAGAAAGAAGGTCCAGACGCGAAATATGTTCTTGATGATCATCGTGATGGCCCTGATCGTTTATGCCTATTATATGGGCCAGCTTTTATTCGGAATCATCGCCGCAGCATTGCTATTCATCTCTTTGCGCTATATGCTGCCCAAAGAAGATGCTATGGTCCCCAAGCTACTAGTGGACAACAGTGGTAAGAAGAAGGCGCCTTATGTGGATGCTACCGGTGCTCATGCCGGGGCATTGCTCGGAGACGTCCGCCACGATCCTTTTCAGTCAGGCGGCCTGGAGACGCCATCCCACGAACGAGTGGAGTGCGGCTCCATTCATAAAGCCCACAAGGGAGTGCTGTTCATCGATGAGGTGAACACCCTTAGGCCAGAATCACAGCAAAGCCTTCTCACTGCCCTGCAAGAAGGGGTCTATCCCATCACCGGCCAGAGCGAGAGAAGCTCCGGTGCCCTGGTGAGAACCGAGCCCGTGCCATGCAGCTTTATTATGATCGCTGCCGGAAACCTGGACGCTGTGCAGGGGATGCATCCAGCCCTTCGGTCGCGCATCAAGGGCTATGGTTATGAGGTTTATATGCGGGATAGCATGGAAGACACCCTGGAGAACAGGAATAAGCTCATCAGGTTCGTGGCTCAGGAGATCGTGAGAGATGGTAAGATCCCCCACTTTACCAGAGATGCCGTGGCTGAGATCATGAGAGAGGCCAAGAGGCGTTCGGGCAGAAAGGGGCATCTCACCCTAATGCTACGCGACCTGGGTGGCCTGATCAGGGTATCTGGCGATGTAGCCCGAGCGGAATCCTCTCCCCTCACCGAGGTCAAGCACGTCATGCAGGCCAAGAAGATGTCCCGCTCTGTCGAGCAGCAGCTGGCGGACAGATATATGGAGAGGCGCAAGGATTACAGTATGTTCCATTCCTCCGGGGATGAGATCGGCAGGGTCAACGGCCTGGCGGTGATGGGAGACTCGGGCATTGTGCTGCCCATTATGGCCGAGATCACCCCTGCTCAATCCAAAGAGGAGGGCAAGATCATTGCCACCGGAAAGCTCCAGGAGATCGCTCGGGAGGCGGTGACGAACGTCTCTGTGCTGATCAAAAAATTCCTGGGCGAGGATATCACCAAGAAGGATGTACATATCCAGTTCATAGGCACATATGAGGGTGTAGAGGGCGACAGCGCATCCATCTCCATCGCCACGGCAGTCATATCGGCAATGGAAGGAGTGCCTGTGAAACAGACGGTGGCCATGACCGGCTCGCTCTCAGTGCGGGGGGACGTCATGCCTGTGGGCGGGGTCAATCAGAAGATCGAGGCTGCGGCCCAGGCGGGAATCAAGACGGTCCTAATCCCCAAATCCAATATGGGTGACGTCCTGGTAGATGATGCCATAAAAGGTTCAGTTGAGATCATACCGGTGTCCAACATCAGCGAGGTCTTCGAGTATGCCATGGGCAGCCAGAGGACCAGGCTGATAGAGAAGTTGAAGAAGTTCGCCACCGAAAAGAAGATCGGCATCAACATCCCTGAGACGATTCCTACCCCCATCCGGAGCATCTGATCGCTTGACAGCAGAGTTTTATGATACCCGTGTTCTGCGTGGGAGTCGAACCAGGATCGTCCTGGACAATGGAAAGCTTGAGGAGATAGTCCAGGTGCCCTTCCAGGGGGCATCGGTTAGGGCTCTTATCGGCGGAGCTTGGGGTTTTGTTACCACTGATCGGGTGGACGGTCTTGGCAAGGAGATAGATCTGGCCAAGCGCATCGCCCGCAAGATCGACCGGAAGGAGGATCTCCGATTAGCTGAGGCACCACCAGGCAGAAGCATGGTGGTACCGGTCAAAAAAGACCCAAAAGACCTCTCTTTGGAGGAGAAGGTGGCTCTCTTGAGAGAGATCGAAGCTGCTGCGAAAGCAGATGGCGTATCCTCGACCCAGGCGGTCTATTCGGAGATGGATGTGGTGGCCCACTACACCAGTTCTGAAGGCTTGGATCTGGAGTCCAAGATGACCAGGATGGGCTTTGTGATCAACGCTGTGGCTAATAGAAATGGCCTTTATCAGACCGATGGTGAGGGCAGGGCCGGTGTGGGAGGCCTTGAGCTATTCGACCGGGAGGATCCCATAGCTTTGGCCAGGCAGGTGGGGGAGACGGCGGTCGCTCTCCTGGATGCCAAAGCGGCGAAAGGTGGCACTTATCCTGTAGTCTTAGACCAGGAGCTGGCCGGGGTGTTCGTCCATGAGGCGGTAGGGCATGCCACTGAGGGAGACATTATTCTGGAGGGCGACTCCTGCCTGGAGGGCAAGCTGGGCCAGAGGATAGGCTCGGAGCTGGTGACGGTCAAGGACGATCCCAGTCTGATGCTGAACGGCTACTATCCTTTCGATGATGAGGGAAGTTTAGCCCAGGAGACGGTTCTGGTGGAGAATGGGGTGCTTCGGTCGTACCTCAACACCCGCGAGACCGCCGCCCGGCTGGGAGGGGTGCCACGCAATGCCCGAGCGGAGGGGATGAGCCGGCCGGTGGTGCGGATGAGCAATACCTATATCGCCAACGGCGACTGGAAGCTGGAGGAGATATTAGAGGAGCTAAAGAGCGGGGTCTATCTGGCAGGGAGCCGGGGAGGACAGGTCAGCACTGGCGAGGGCGTATTTCAGTTCAATGCCAAGAAGGGCTATCTCATAGAGAACGGGGAGAGGACGCAGCTTCTTCGTGACGTATCTTTATCTGGAAAGATCCTGGAGACGCTCCTGCATGTGAAGGCCGTGGGAGATGACCTGAAATACAACAGTGGTCGATGTGGAAAGTCAGGCCAGCTGGTGCCGGTGAGCGACGGATCGCCTCATTTGCTAGTGGAGAGGGCCACGGTGGGCGGAACGGGATAATAGATTAATTTAGAATTTAAGATCGGCTTCAGCTGCGGTTCAATGCTTGATCCAGGCTGCTGTTTACCAGCTCCAGGCTGGTATTGGTTATCTCTGCTATCAGCCAATTCCAGGCGGCCTGAGCAGCTCTATCAAGTTTCTCACCCACTTCATCCTCGATCCTGGATAACAGATTGTTCTGGCTGTCGTTTTGCCCGTTATCGTTCTGCTGATCCCGTCCTGTGGTATTCAGGCCCTCTTCCAGCCTTTCCCGCAAGCTCTCTTCCACCTTTTGCAGAGCATCAGAGCTGCCGCTCTCTGAGCTGGTTTCTCTCCAGTCCTTGGGGTCGAACTCGTTGTCCGTCTGATTGGCCAGCATCGCATGGCCGGAATCCACCAGCAAGAGATTGAAATTGGGATAGGGGACGGGCTGGCCGTAGGCTCCGGCGAGATAGGCCACTGCAATCAATCTGCCCTCGCCATCCCGTCCCCGGTTGAGGTCATCAACATCCAGATAGACCCTCCTGTCCATGAGCACGGCATAGGTGAAATCCCTGGCAGCAGGACCTTTGATCGTCTTCATATCCGGTGAACGGACATCGGCCAGAGCGATCCGTTCCACGCTGTTTTCAATCCTGGAGTCAGCCTTCTCTATTCTGAGGTCGAATGTATCCCCATCGATCACATTTGTGACCACCCCGTAGACCTCGTCCAAGGAAGCAAAAGACCAGGGCAGAAGGGATAATACCGAAAAAATCGTCAGGACAAGAATGAAGAAACGGAAAAAGCAGGATCTATTAGGTCCCGAAAATGTACTGGATACCGAATATCCCAGATATCCCTTTTTGCCGCCAGCTCTCATGATACCCTCACCTTCAGCTCAACAGATCTGTTTCTGCTGCCATTGATGGCAGTAAGTCTGTATATGGTATCCTCGTATGGAGATACAGATCTGGATCCTTTCAGGGTCACCTGGCCGATATCCTGGTCGATCTGAACCAGGCTTGCCCCGACCACGCTCCAGCTGAGGACAGAGGACTGGCCCGGCGCCAGAAATTCCGGCTCAGCATCGAAGAACTCGATCACGGGGTAGGGTGAACTCCAGAAGTTCAACGCCAGTATTCCCCCGACAAAGATCACCAGCAGCACTGAAAACCAGATGATAACCCCTGGAGGCGTTTTCCAGAAGGATTTTTGCATCTCCCAGTAAGTCTTCTTTTGAGCCATCGTATGCAAATATGAGACAATTCTGGTAATTATACTCTGCTCTTGCTCCGGGCCAGGGGAGTCTTGTCCTTTTGCGGCTACTGCGGGAGAGATACCAGTTGGTGGGCATCATCTCCATGCCTTCGGGTGTCTTCCGGCCCTAGGCTGGCGTGTCCTCTGCAGTCCTGATCTTCACCAGAGGCGGCAGGACAGAAAGGGTCTGATCTATAACATGCGGGGCATTCAACCACGAACCAGCCATTTCTCTTTCGCTGATCAGTACCTTTAGCTTCATCCTATTCCTCAATAACTAAGAGAACTAAGAGATCTAATATCTGTTAAGGTTTCTCGTTACGCGATCTGGCGACAATTAAAATTTTACTGATATTATACACAAAGATCAGGACACTACCATCGAGCCACTTTGAACTTCAGACTGCCATCTAAGGCATCATCAATGTCTGCCTGCAAGGCTCCGTCGGCAGTCCCAAGCAAACCAGCAATAAAATGAGTCTTGATAGTGGCTATTTATTTAAGTTTATGACTGAACTGTGCTTCAAGCCGGTCTCGTCAAATGTTGGGGTCCCCCTCATCACCAATACATCGCAGGCTCGGGGAATTATGGGCACTTTGGTTGATATGTAGGCTATTGTGGTCTCGTTCTCGATTGCGTCTTCATAGAGAACTAGTGCTGGCCGCCGCTTCCAGGTGACAAGATCCGAATTCGGAAAAGGAACGAGTATTATATCTCCTTTCATCTATATCGTACTTTCAGATCATCGTCCGTATAGATATCGGGTTCGCCTGCTAAGAAGTCTTGCAGTGACAACTCGGAGAGCTTCATAAGTGAGTCTATGACATCATCTGGCTCCTCTGAATCATAGGCAAGATCCGGGCGCCTGTCTCTTTGCTCCATGCTCTCAAGCATGATACAAATTCCGCCGTCTTTCTATTTAAACCTTGATTACGCTGGAATACTGCATCAAGCGCTCAAACCCCATTCCCCTCCGGCCTTATCATCCACGGTCCCCTCTCTCCAGAGCCCTTCTTGTATGCTCCTTGAGTATTGATACAATTCCCTCCATCTCGCCCAGGGCAGATAGATGAACATCAACCTCGAATCCCGCCCTCTCCAGAGTGCTCTTCCAGGAATCCGGGCCAGAGCCTGCGATATCGTTTTTGGCATGCCCTCCCGCCACAAGCAAGAAGGGGCGCAGCCTCACCTTTTGCACCCCGGCAGCCTTCAGCTCATCTATTATCTCCAAAAGTCCCGGGAAGCCCTCTATGGTGCCCAAAAGGACCTGGCCGTGATCCTTCTTCAAGATCCTGGCCATCTGGGAGTAGATAGCATCCGCCGGGTGGCCAGTCCCATGGCCTGCCAGCAGCAATGCCTCCTTTTTCGAATCAAAAGCGAAATGGCCCACCCTGCTCCGCTCTTCTCCCTTATCCGAGACCTCCTCCCCAGGCTCATTCCATAGATCGAGCAGAATTCTTGACACCATCCTGCAGTCTTCCAGTCCGGAGAGCAGAGGAAGGCCTATCCTGATCCTCATCCTCTTTTCCTGATTCCTCTCCTTTCCTTCATACTCTTTTGATAGGGATACCAGGCGGTGGAACTCCCCTCCGGGAACTATCTGCAGTGACTGGACCACCACCTGCCTGCACCCCTGGGCAGAGAGCTGGTCCAAGGCCTCTTCGATACTCAAGATGGCGATCCCTTCTCGCTCCTTCAGCCTCTTTATCATTAGACGAGAGGTGAAGGCCAAAAGGATGGTCATGCCGGGAAAATACTTCCGGTATCCAGCTCTGATCTTCTCATATGTGGCCACCGCCTGGGGCGAGGCAGAGCCATAAGGCACCAGGAGGATTCCTATCTCTTCTGACGAGTCCATCGGCATCGTATCCATATCAACATCTCCTTGATATTTATCCAGGCCCAATAGAAGAAAGCAACTGAAGCGAGCTGAAGCTACTTTCCGCTCTGATTGCTCTCGAACTCCTGGAAGGTGCGCAGGGAGGAGGCCAGGACCTTGGTCTGGCCGATGAGGGCGGCGATGAACAGTGTATCCAGGATCTCGTCCTCGCTTGCCCCCGCCCGAAGGGCAGCATTCATGTGCACCTTCAGGCATTTGTCTGCCCCTGAGGCGGCGGCAGCAGCAACGGCCAGCAGCTCCGCGGTCTTGGGCTCGAGACTCTTAGGCCGCAGGACAAAGAAGTCCTTCAGGCAGGAGAAGATCATGAACTCCGGCCGGCGGGCCATGAACCGCAGGATGAAAGGCACCGTGCCCAGCATCGCCTCGCTGTCATCGAATATGTCCTCCTGGACCGATTCCCCATTCTCCAGGAGGGCGCGTATGAGTTCTTTGTTTTCCGGTTTCATTGGATCTGATCCGAGAGCTTTTCCCATTCTTGCAGCTTTCGCTTTACCTTCTCGGCATGAGGTGATTCTATCGACTCCATTATTTCCAGGGCCGATTTGGCGCATTTGATGGCTTTGCAGGTATCGCCCAGATCTTTCAGGGCCAGGCCCATGTTCCATAATGCGTTTCCTTCGCTCCTCCGGTCACCGATCTTCCTGCTGATCTTCAATGCCTTCTCGTAGTACTCGATTTCCTTGCGGGGCTCGCTCAGCAGAAAATGGATTGTCCCAAGCTCATCCAAAATACGCATACGCTCTCTCTGATCGCGTATCTTATCCAGCAGGTACTCATTGATTCTCTTGCGCCTGTACAGCTCCTCTTTGCTTTGATAGCTGAAGTCAAAAGGCCTGGATAGCGCCTCTACTGCTTGATAGACCGGCCTGTGCTCCGATTCATTGAGTATATGATATCCCCCTCTATACCTCCAGAAGTCAGGTGCCTTCCATATCACCTCATCCAGAGCAGATGGAGTCATGAAGATCAGACTTGGAACGCCATTGTCATAAAAAAGCTCGCAAAAGTTGTTCAGAGCATCCCCTCAGACTGCTGCCCTCGGGCCAGCTTATCTAGGTCATCGACGATGATAACCAGCTCTTTTCCCGACTGCTCTTCGATGTCCACTATCAGCCAGTTCAGCCTCTGGATGAGGTCGCTGATCTTCTGATCCAATTCCTTTCTCAGGCATTCACGGGTCTTGGCCTCCCGGCTGAGCTTTAGAATGATGATCTGGCTCCAGGAGAGGCCAGCGGAGCTCTGGCTGGTTACCTCCTCCTCGGTTATGCTGGTTATTCGCCTGGTGAAATCCTGAAAATCCTTTTCAATTTCTGGATGAAGAGCTACCCCCTCCACCCTGGCGATGTCATAGACCTTGAGGGCCATGGAGACGAAAAAATCACGAAAATCGAAGTCACTCAAGTTGAGATCATCCCGGATGGAGTAGTTCACCACCAAAAAGCGATTCTTATCCAGAGCCGCCTCCAGGCGGTACAGCTCAGTGCTCTTTCCAGAGCTGCGGAAGCCCAGAAACAGATACTGGTTCTTCGCTGTTTTCCATGTGTGATCCGGGTCCAACATCACTCTCTCGTCTTTGTGCCTTTGTGCCTCCGTGGTGAAATCGTGATGCTTGGGCCTCACCACAAAGGAACAAAGGCACAAAGAAAAAATCTCTGCAGTACATTACACACAATTTAGCGAAGAGCCCAGATACTTTTCCCTCCTGCTGGCCAGGTCGATTCGATCCAGCAAATCATGCATGGGCGAGACCAAGCCCGGCCGCTGGACATAGAAATCTCTGATCTCCTGATCCTCTTTGAGCAGCTCGACATAAAAATTGTTGTAGGCTTCCCTCAAATCTTTTGCTCTGGGCATAACATCATCCACAATCTACTTTAGAATCACTTATGGATGTACTGATTGATAGCTTTTTAGCTGTTTCATACATTTTGGGCTTTCTTCGTCTTACCTTTCAGCACACCAGCCGCTCAAAGCAGCCCTTGCAGAGCACCTTTCCTTCAGCCGTCCTCCCCAGGATCTCCATGAAATCCTCGCCGCACTCATCGCACTTCCGAGAGGGATAGATCCTGGCCTTCTCGGGAGGAGGGATCTCCACCTCCTCGACTTCGAGGATGTCCTCGTCCCTGGCGGAAAGGATCTTCTCGATCGCCTGGGAGCGGAAGGTGGCCATCTTTTCCTGCTCCTCCGGGCCGAGCTCCCCTCGGACCATCCTCTGGCGCATCTCGTCCATCTCCTTGAAGATCCCGCCCCGGAAGTAGATTCGCAGAGCCTTATTCTTATCGCGGGAGAAGAAGGTGAAGGCCTGCTTGCCATAGTCTCTGAAGAGGAGGTTTCCCTTGCCTGCAGTGCAGCCGAGCATAGATTGTATGGCATCTACGCTGCAGGATTTGTTCTCGGCGATGCATACCAGCTCCTCGTCCTCCGACCGAGGGTAGTGCTCACGGGCATATTTGGCTATTCGGTAGCCGATGGCAAGGCCGGGACAGATGTGGCCGTGAAACTCAGCTGCTTCTTTAAAGTCTTCATCCATGTTTCTCACCATTCTCCTGAAATCATTATTATGAATGATATGAATGCTATCGCCAGGATCTGCGAGATCAAGGTTATGATTCTCGGCCCTGTATTCCCCACATGTGGCCCCGCCCGCTCTGCCTCTCCAGCATAATCTCATAATTGCCACTGTAGCTGGAATCATCTATTATCACATGGCCACGAGCGACTTTGAAATCATCTGCGAAAATGGTCAAAGAGACGTTCCCCACGACCCCTGCTTTGGCTTCCGCGCCCTTTATGGTGCCAGGGCTGGCCAGCCCCGCCTGCAGGACGGATTGGTTGGTGGAGGATCTTACGGTGATATTCACCAGCCAGTAGATATCATTGCCCATCCTCAGGCTCCCCCTTAGTATTGCATCACTGTTGCCCATACTCAGCTGGGATCTTATCTCCACAAGGCTGAGGTTTGAGGAGAGCAAACCCCGGGCTACACCCGGATCTAAAGTTGAGATGGTTTCCACATTCAGCCGGACGGGATACGATTCGCCATCTTTGCTCGCTGTCCCCAGCCAGTTCTGAAAATCAACACCCCCATTCCCCCGGCCAGCATCACTTTCGCTCACAATATTATCTGAGCCGTAAAGACCGCTGGAGGCATTCAGTGAGGAGCTGTCCGCTTCATCCCACTGGGATCTTTGTCTTATTCCAGCAGATTCGGCAAGGATGCCACCCTTAGCGCCAGAGGTGCCACTCCCCTGAAATCCAGAGCCTATGCTGGCCGGAGGACCAAAATAGCCTCCTGTCTGGGATCCGGAGGCGCTGCTGGGCTGATGCCCTGGGCCGTCGTCAGGCTGTGGCCCAGAGTTGCTCCCGCCCTGAGATCCAGGGATGCTGGCGGTTTGAGATGGAGAATTGCCGCCCATTTGGGATCCTGAAGTCTCACCCATTTGCGCTGCTGCTGCATTCATGTGCTGAGCTGCTGAGCATGAACCGCAAATCACCAGCAACAATACTGCCAGAGTGAAAAAAGTCAAAACCTGGCGCATTCTTGGTCTCATCTCAATCAATCCACGTCATGCCAGGTAATATATGTTGTTGTAGGATGTCAGGGATCACTCTCCCTTTGACATCCCTTTGGCGCTTAGATAATCATACGGCTCAATTAGTTCTGGCAGCTGCCGTCGCGGTTCCGATCGCGATCGCCGTCACAGTCGCCATTTGCTTTTCCGTTATCCTTCTTCCCATATTGATTGCCCATTCCGTCCTGATTTCCATATGGGCAGAATGGATTATTGCAGTCTTCGCCACGATTTTGATTTTGAGCTGCCAGACCGTTTTGGGCTATCTCGCCATTCTGGGCTGCAGGACCCTTATCGGACGTCTGACCAAACTGGTTCTGGTTGCCCAGTCCATCTTGGTTTGCATAAGGACAGTTGATGTTGTTGCAGTTCTCGCCGCAATTACCTTTCTGCGATGCCTTTCCATTTTGTGCTGCCAGGGCAGGGGCCGCCAGCAGGCATGCCACTACCAGAACTGACAATATAGCTATGTGCTTCATCTTTTGCTAACCTCCAGATAGGGTGGCTGCATTGCCACCCTCAAACCACTCTGGCACTGAACGATACAAAAAATCCAGGCCGAACCTGGATCGAATTTTAGTTTTCTCAAAAATGCTTATGATCGTTCTTTATTGTTCGTAAATCTCTCTGATAATTCTATTATGTTCATTCTGCCTTTTTCTCTTTTGATTATCAATTTTCGCTTCTCCATCGAGGTTAAAATGCCTGAAAGAGACGATTTGGAGATTTCCGTCTCGCGGCTGATATCCCTCTGGGTCATCCTCCCTCCGCGCTGCAGCAGACCCTTGATGATGGATTGCTCTTTATCCGTCAGGGTGGCCATCACCGCAGCCAAATCGCCGGTCATCTCTACGCCAGCTCTGATCCCTACTCTGTCAGCCTCATTCTGCTTGAATTCCGCCTGACCCTTGTGCTCAGAATCTTGCTCGGAATTATTCCCGGAACCCCTTTGGCCGGATGATGTCGTTCTCATCAAAATCTCATCCGCGGCGGAGAAGCTCTCTGGCCCACCTGATATTGACCGGCGGGGGGGGGGGGGGGGGGGGGGGGGGTACGGTCCCTGATTCAATCCTCCAGTTCCTCCGCCTGAACCCGCAGCGTTTGATGTATTTGCCATCCCAACCCTTTCATCGGCAAGCTGGAGAGCATAGCCAATGTCAACTGCAGGATCGGTGATGTCGTGCCCATGAACCTCAGCTACAACTGTTTTATTGGCGGCATAAACCAGATAATCCATATTCTGAGAATAGTCAACCCCGGTCAGCTTTGCATCTGCTGGCAGATAGAAGATGATCCTGTATTCTTCATAGACACCTTTAGACTCCAATCTCACGCTCCAGTTATCAGCTGATTTGGAGGTGAGGGCATTGGTGATAGCATACAGCTGCCTGCTATCTTCCTCATAAGAGTACTCGGATGAGTTCAAAAAGGGCAAGGATCCGGGGTCCTTAACATATCCATTGACCAGGCACCTGCCGCTTTCGTCGATATAAACGTTCAGTATGAGCTGATTGGGCACCAGTCCGCCTGAAACCGACTGGCTGGATGCGGTGACAAGGCACAGGGAATTGAAAAGAACTGAAGTTAAGATCAAACCGATTAAGAGACCCGGCCTGCGCATACATCAGTGTTTTTGCAGACTGCAACTTAAACCTGATGGAGAACTGCGCAGAAAAGGTCGCAAATCAAATTCGACCTGAATTGCAGAAGAGCTATTCAGCGGATCCTGATTTTAGATTGTTGCTGCAATTCTTTTTGATTTGACTCCAGGCGAAAGAAAGATAGCCGCATCTCGCCATGCACTATCCTATGCTGATGGGACGGAAAGCCAAGCCCGAGTCGCCGGAGGAGATGGCCCTGGTGCATCACGCTCTGGAGAACCCCACCCGCCGGAAAATGCTCATCCTCATGAACGAGGGACAGCTAACGGTAGATGAGATCGCGAAAGCGGTGGGCGATCGAATGCTCGACTACCAGCTGCACCGGTTGGAGCTGGCGGGACTGCTGGAGCTACATGATGGGAAAATCACCCTCACCGAAGCGGGAGTGGCCTATGGCGGCCTGGTCAAACTGGAGAAGGAGAAGGGCGGAGCGGACAAGATCAGACCCGAAGATTGCAGCCCTATTGGCCAGTAGACTCACGCCATGCCAGAAATTGAGAATTCCCATCTTCTGGAGGAGGTCAAGGTCAGCCGTGGGACCTCCGGACCTTTCTCTCGTTGCGGTCCAAATAATCCTTTATGGCCTCCACAATAACCTCGGAACGCTGCACATAAAGGGCTCCTCTGCTCTTTATGACGAAATTCGCCAGCCTGTCGTTCAGATCAGAATCCAGCTCCACCTCTATCTTGGGCATGATATCTGCTGGTCCGAGCTAGTATTTTAACATTTTTTATGCGGCGCTCAAGCTCTTCAAGGCTTCAACCTTTTAATCTCCAGATACCTGATCCCGTCACCCGGATAGGCGAACACCATCTGCTTTCTCACCGAGTGGGCCAGGCGGACGGCGCGCGAGAGAACCGGGGGCATGAAGATATGATCCTCAGGAATGGAATGGACCAGATACTCGGAATGAGGGACCTTTTTCGTTCCATGTACCTGCTTGTAAACTCGAAAGTGGGTGCCGAACTTGAATCCCGTCTTGACCACCAGGTTCTTCTCCCTCAGATCCCGGTAGGCGCCAAGCTTCAGCTTGAAGTCCTCATCGATCTGACTTGCCCGGGCAACCAGATCAGCAAGCTCGACTGATCTTCCCTGCCGGTCGGTCAGCTGAATCTTGCCCTTCTCCAGCAGATACGCCGACTCGACCAGAGAAAGCTGCAGCCGCTCGCCTACAGGCTTTCCATAGAATCCCTTCTCATGCAGCAGCCTGGAGGCTTCAGTGTCCCAAAGGACCACCCGATCCTCAAGCAATGTGGCCATCCCCCCGTTCTCCAACCCGGCCATCACCCCGGCCATTGAACGCTCCCTGGCCTCATAAAAGGTTATATCACTCTCCTCGTCCACAATGGCCAGCATTAGCTTCTTTCTCATCTGTCCGGCCAGGCGGACCGGCTCTATGATCTCCTTCAATGGCAAAGGATTGCGTTCCGATATGACCAGTACATAGAATTCCGCTGGCCCTTTTCCCGGATGGCCTCCTCTGGGGTAGACTCGAAAATCCGGCCTGCCCGGCTGGACGTAATAGCCTCGTTCCCTCAGATCTTTGTAAACGACATATCGAAACTCAAAACCCTTCTCCATCGATGAGGCAGCTTGAAAGAAAGCTCTGAAGTCCAGCTCCTCTCCATCCCGGAGAATCTTCACCCTGGATCGATCGAGGAGATAGGCCGCCTCCACCAGGGAGAGTTCCAGGCCCTTTCCCTTGGGCCGGCCGAAGTAACCCTGATCGTACAGCTCGGACAGGGCCTCAGGGCCCAGACGGACCCTGCCGCCCTCAAACCGGCCCAGTATCTCCTCGGACATCCTAACCTGCGCCTGATCTATACCTGATCAATGGCTGTGATCAATGCCTGAATATGCCTTGCCCGGCTTTGGGATTGAGCATCTAGCAGCTCAATTTGTCCGGCCAGATACCGTGCATGACCCCCAGGGTCTGATCCACCAGGGAGTGCACATTCTCTGCTGGATGGCCGGCAGCGAGCAGATAGGACTCAACATGGTTGGGCACGGCGATCGACATCTGCTCTACCATAGAGACCGTCTGCAAGATGGTGTAGTCGCCCAGCTTGAAGGGGATTATAGCATCGGAGACCAATAGCTCGAATATCTCCGGACTGATGGGCCTCTCTGTTCCGGATAAGAAGGCCTCCAGGATCTCGCTGGTCCATTCGTGCTTCTTGCCCTCATCCTGATAGGGCATCACCACCACCTCTCGCGTCTTTGCATATTGCTCTACCAGCTGCTCAGGGGTAACAGTTCCCTTGAAGACCAGATTCAGGAAGTTGGTGTGGGGAACGGTAGTTGGCACCTTGCTCGCCCGGATGGAGAAGCTGACCTCCTCGAAGATGGTTCCCGCATCGGTGCCCTGGTGGCCTGCTCCCTTGCCGAACTGAATGGCACTGGGTGAAGCCCTGACCACAGTGTGAGGATCACCGTGCCTGCGATCGATGTTACCCAGGACTGCAGTAAGGCCCAGGGGCCGGGCGGCTAAAGCCAGACGGGAGAGACCGGTAGTATTGCAGCTTGTGCACTGCACCAGCCTCGGTTTGGCCTTGGAGAACATCTGGTAGTTCTCCAGACCGAAGAAGAACTCACGAGCGAAGTCCGCTTTCAACTCCTCGGTGATCTTGACCCTCTTGTTCTCCTCCAATCCCTTCAAGAGCTCTGGCCTATCTGCTCCACCCATGAGGGAGACGAAACAGTCATTGGCCAGGCCGGCCTCGACATAGGGCAGCTCCTCGTCTCCCGGCGTTCCCACCATGATAAAATCGGAGTCAGAGAAGAAATCATTGTATCCTCCCTCGATCTTCACCCCAGCAGCCTGCCACTTCTCTTTTAGGGCCATATCGCTGAGATAGGCCTTCACCCCATAAAGACGGTCGAACTTGGCCACTATGGACCTGGCCCGGCCATGAGGTTTTCTGAGGAGCACATTTAAGTCGCCCTCTATTCCTGCCGCCTTCTTGACCTCAGCTAGTGCAAGAAGAGTCCGCTTATTCTCAGTCCCATCAAAACCCACAAAGCCAGCATTGCAATTCAAGAATCTTCACTCCTGATACCAAGTCTTAGTGACTATATTTTAACCTTTCCGGATTGCAGGTGATGATGGGGTCTCGCTTGGCTGGTTTTTGCTACCTAATTATTCCGATCCATAAAGCTGTATAATTCGATCTGCAATGTACTTCGAACTCTCCAGAGGGCTGGATCTGGCCGCATCAACCTCGATTTCAGGAGAGATCGGCTCCTCATAGGGCACATTGACTCCGGGAACGGCGGCATCTTTTCGCCCTGCCTTCTTGTAGATATCTTTGGGGGAGAAGACCGCATTTCTCTTCTCTTCTCTATCCATGCACACCTCCAGAGGGGCGCGGATGAAGACCTCAGCGAAGCGGGGGATCAATCGCCTGGCCAGATCTCTATAGCGGCGTCTGTTGGCGGTAGCATCTATGATGACATTTATATCCTCTTCTGCCAGGATCTTTCCCATATAGGCCAGACTGGCGTAAACGATATCCCTTTCTTCATCAGTATATTTCGGCTCTGGTGTGATGACTCTTCTGATCTCATCCAGCTGGAGGATCTTCACCTCTATGCCCTTTTCTTGCAGTCTCTTTTTCACTTCCATCGCAATGGTGGTCTTCCCGCATCCGGGAAGCCCAGTGAACCACATGACCCATGCCATAATGAATCTGGTCTATTGCTGCAATAATAAACCATTCTATTGAAATCAAACAAAAGATTAATATAAGACCAATTGATATATAGGCATGCAGCAAGGCATAGCGCCCAATGCATATGGGTAAATGGAGGCAAAACATGGCAGAGAAGAGGAATTTCGCATTGAGGGATAAAGAAGGCAATGAGATAGGTGTCTTTTCAGGCAAGCAACCAAGGCAAGCAGCCTTAAAGGCGGCTAATCGGGGATTCACCGATATTCGTCTCAGGGAGAGGGGGACGAAGAAGGTTCACATATTTCAGGGCGAGAGGATACAGGTGCCCAAACCATCCAATGCTCCCGACTGGATGCCAGCCAATATATGGAAGCCAAATGTGAAAAAGCTGGGCGTGGAGAAGCTGGAGGAAATTTAGCATCTTTTAAGCCTGTTCTATTGGCCAGAGAATGCTTACCACCTAAATCTAATTTTTTAGCTTATATCGATCTCCTCTTAACGAGATAATGGAATAAATCACTGGTTTTGAAAAAAGAAAAGTTTGAGGAAAGCTTCAGCCGAAAAGGGCACCCAGGCCCTCCACACCGCTCTCCTCTGCAGCTTCTTTGCTCTCCTCTTTCTCCTCCTTGGCGGCAGGAGCAGCAGCAGTAGCAGCGGTTGCGACAGGAGCAGCGGCAGCGGCCACGGGAACTGCAGCAGCCTGGGAGAGGACCTTGGAAATGTCTACTCCTTCCAGTGCGGCCACCAGGGCCTTGATTCTTACGTCATCTGCAGCCACGCCAGAGGCAGCGACTACATTCTTGATTGCATCCTCAGTAACATCTTTGCCTGCGCTATGAAGCAGTAATGCGGCATATACGTATTCCATTTATATCAACCTCGAATTTTAATTTACTCAATTCAACCAAACAGAGCACCAAGTCCTGCTGCGGTGGTGTCTCCTTCCTCTTCTTTCTTCTCTTCCTTCCCTTTTGCAGCGGGCGCTGCAGTGGCTTCAGGTGCAGCCGGAGCCTTCTGGCCGCTGGCAATGCTGGCGATGGCACTGGCATCTGCAGCTGCCCTGGCCAAAATGAACTCCATCATGCTGGGAACGATCATTCCAGCGTCCAGAACCAGGGCCCTGGCCTTGGTCTGGGCTTTCTGCAACATGGGTCCAATTGTTGCCGGCGTGGGATATCCGATCTCCACTGCAAAGCTGAACGCTCTGGCAGAAGCCTCGCTTATCCTGGCAACCTGGGTTTCTACATCTATGGCTAGATCCTCGGATCTGAATATAAGGCCGCCCTCATAAGCCCCCCTCAGCTCCAGACCCACGTTTCTGGGAAAGATCTCCATGGTCTTCAGGATCTCTGCCGTTTTGGCAGGGACGACCTCACCCTCTTTGGCCAGGGTGATATTCTGATTGATTACCACCTTTCCGCCTTTGATCGCTGCGGGGATGCCTGCGGCCTGCAACTTGCCGACCATCGGCCCTGGAGAGAATGAGGTCTCACCGGCCTCGATCACAATATCCTTGGGGGCACGAGCGCCAGCTTTGATGGGCATGGGCTGCTTGCCCTTCTCCAACATGCTATTGAGCTTGAACGGATTAAGATCGCTGAAGATCAGCGCTGTCTGATCCTCGATAAAGTCAGCCAGCGGCCTGATTTCAGAGGGAGATGCCTCCAGGGCTCGGCGGGCAATGGTGTTTCTCACCATTCTTATCTCCACATTGCCCCTTAGATCCCCTCTCATCTTCTGCAGGTTATCAGCCGGGATCTCACGAAGCCCTACTACTCCCACCACTCTGCTCTTACTGATCTTATCGACCAGCTCCTTTACCTCTTTGACCTTCCATTCCGGTATGTGGGCGGTGTGACGGACTTGTCCAGCCATTTAGATCACCCTTATGGAAGGACCCATGGTGGTCTTTACGTAAACCGACTTCAGGTTATGGCGGCCATCCTTCAAGGTCTGCTCGAGCTTGACCATGACTGCTTCTATATTCTCAGCCAGCTCTTTGGTATTCATATTTCTGTTCCCAACAGTCAGGTGAAAGGTGGGCTTATCCCTGGACCTTATCCTGATCATATTCTTCAGCCTCTGCACCTGCGGGGTTATATCCTGCGTTGGCGGCAGAGGTGTAGGCATCTTGCCCCTCTTGCCCAGGATCGAACCCAGGCTCTTACCTATTACGGGCATGAACTGAGTCTCTGCAATGAAGAACTTGTACTCGTCCGCCAGTTTGCGTGCTGCCCTCTTGTCTCCGGCAAAGTCCTTGATCTCATCCCCGGAGATCACCCGGTCAGCTCCAGCGCTCTTAGCACGCAGGGCTGTCTCCCCGGCAGCAAATACAGCGATCTTGGTGGGCTTTCCAAGGCCGTGGGGAAGGATGACCTCGGCATCGACCCTGTTCCCAGGCAGAGATAGGTCGATATTGTGGAGGTTTATTGCCAGATCTACGCTCTCGGCAAACTTCCTGGCAGGGGCCTCAGTGATGGCCTGTTTTACGGCTTCTTCGATATCCATTTCAACCCTCCGTAGTCTGCGACTCTTATGGTCTCCTACGGCTTCTCAAAAAAGAGAATCAAATTTCAGATCATAACACTATATTTAAGCCTTCGCTTCCAATATCTCATCGTATTTGCCGCTGGCCACCGCCTGCTGGGCATCTTTGCTGGACATGCCATCCACGGTCACGCCCACCGATCCAGCAGTGCCTATTATCTCGCGAGCAGCATTTTTAAGCGATTTGGATAAAAGTCCCTTTCTCTTTATGTTCGCGATCTTCAGGACCTGCTCCATAGTCAGGTCTCCTTTTATCTTCCCGTCGCCACTGCCTTTTTCCTCACCTATCTCCTTGATTATCAGGGCCGATGTGGGCGGGGTGCCGACCTCGATCTCGAACTCCGTTCTGGACTTCACAATAACCTTAACTGGAACCTGCATTCCATTGAGATCGCTCGTCTGCTCATTGATCTTGGCAACCACCTGGGCGACATTTACACCCAGAGGTCCGAGGGCCGGGCCCAATGGTGGTCCCGCGCTGGCCTTTCCGCCAGGGACCAATGCTTCTACGACATTAGCCAAACTAATCACCTCTAAGTTTCATCTTTGCTGAGAACGCGCACGTGATCTCCCCGTACGGTGATAGGGATGGGCACCATGGCTTCGAAGAGCTCTACAGTTATCTCTTCTTTGGCAAGGTCCACGCGCTTCACCCTCGCCTTCTCTCCCTTGAACGGCCCGGATATGAGCTCAACGATTGCGCCTTCATTGATGCCGATTACAGCAGGCTTGGGAGTGAGAAAGTGCTCAACCTCTCCTATATTTGAGGCTCCTTTGATCACAGAACGCGCATGTGGTATTCCCTGAATCGCTTGATCCACAATCTCAGGGGCTGATGATTCCACAAGTACGTAGCCTTTCAGCACATCTGGAACCAGCAGTGCCCTTATATCATACTTTTCCTTGCGTGCTATCTGGGCGATCATGTTGGCCACTGATCGTTCCTGATTGGCAGTGGTCTTTACAACATATATGCTGGTCTCGGACATTCCGCCTTCTTAGACGAGGGCCGTGTATAAAAAGCTTTGTAATCAATCGAAATCCCTTTATACTATAAGTTAGGGTGATTGTTGAGGGGTGAGTATCTAAAATGAGTGGTAGGACTGATCAGTTGCGTGACCTCGTACTGAAGATTGGCGCCACCACCAAGGTCGTGGAAAAGCAGGCTACCCGGCATGGCAGCCTCCGGGGAAGCGGCGAAATTGAGCAAGCCCTTTTGGGAGTAGTCAAGGAGATGATAAAGCAGTACAACATCCAGACGAAACTGACTCCTGAACAATTATCATCTGTGGTAAGACTTTTTTATAAAGGATTAAGCGATACTGAGATTGCAGAGCAGCTTGGTGACAGAGCCCTCAATAAAACTGTCAGCAGAGCCCGAATAAAGCTTCACCTTTTTCGGGAGACAGATCTGAAGCCACCATTCGATAAGGATGAATTTATTCGCCTCACCGAGGCCAACAGATCGGTCAAGGATATGGCCGAAGCCCTTCGCGTAGCTCCTTCCACAATTTCTGAATACAGAAATATCTTCGACAGCCAGAAGGCATCGGAGAGAGATGGCTACACAAAACGGTTTTTGGAGATCCTCTCCGACCAGGATGTCTCTGAGCGCATGGTTACTGTTCATACCGAGGACGGTCTCCAGGATACCATAGATACCGATTATGAAGCAGCAGAGGCCTAGCGCCTCTGCCCAGGTCTCTAAATCATGATCTTCGCTTCCCGATCTATTTTTCCCATCTATTCCTCAAGCGAGCCCTGATTTGCCAACAGCTTAGATATTTTCTTAATTGATATTCTGATTTTTCTACCATATCTTTGGTCCACCAGATTTATATCCTATTTTGGACCATATAATGGCTGCTGACTGCAGCAAATTAGGGAATTTAAGGCGAAATCGTCTCAAACCTGTAAAAAAAGATAATAAAAAATGAGGGAAAGTCTATGAAGCGGAGTAGGGATTTAATTATATCTCAGATATTGTTTATTTGTGCAAAGGGAGCAAATAAGACCAAGATAGTATATCAAGCTAACCTCAATTTCAGAACGGTTGACCCGTATCTGAAGCTTCTGACCGAAAGGGGACTGATAAACGCCAAGAGGGAGCCTAACCTGATCTATCAGACCACTGAAAAGGGCGAAGAGCTACTGGGGAGCCTGAAGGCAATTCAAAGAGAGATATACTAGATAGGTCTCCATACCAGGATCTCTGTGCATGCACTGATTGCAGGGTAGTATGAATCGGTGCGGCAGCATGCCGGTAATTTCGATGGCTGTCGCCTTACTCCCTATGCTCCGCTTCAACAAGTTTTAAAAATTTATATCAAAGATATGCTTTCCAACTACCTTCTCGGCAACTAGGGGGCCCTCACCTCTGGCAGAGGAATATGTGGCGTGTCAGGCTCCTGTGCACCCGATCGATATGCCTTTGAATTATATTAAACCCGGCACTGGCCAGCAGGGAATCAATTGGGCCATCGGCAACGATAACCATGCGCCGGCCCGGTCTTATCACCCGGAACAGTTCAGTCAGACTCTCTTTTAAAAGATCCTCTTTGGATGAGGCCAGTATCCTGGCAGACCTTCCATAGGGCGTATCCAGAACGGCACCGCAAAGGGAGGCGTCCTTCAGGGGCAGGCGTTTTGCATCGCCCAGAACCAGGGTGCAATCAAGATCCTCCAGATTGCATAGAGCCCCTTTCACCAGCCGGTTTTGCACCTCGATCCCCAGGCCCTCTATGCCCATCAGACAGGCCTCAACCAGAATTCCGCATGTCCCGGCAAAAGGGTCGAGCAGCCTCTCGCCTTCCCGGATCCCAGTCAGATTGACCAGAGCGCGGGCCATGCGAGGCATGAGCACCCCGGGGTGAAAGAAGGGCTTCAGATGAGGACGGCGAGCCTCAAATGAGCTGCGATCCACCCTTACCGCTTCTATCCCCAGGATGATCTTCCCGCTGGTGATGATCGCCCTCAGATTCAGCTCCGGCCTTTTCAGGTCTGCTCTCAAGCCCCTCCCAAAGAGCACCCTTCCTGTCTCATGCTCCACAGCATCCGCACCGAGGGTGGCGTTCCGGATTCTCTTCGCCCGGACCCGGTAGCTTTTTTCCGGCAACGGGAGATGAGCAACCGATCTGGAGAGGGCTTCCAGGTCAGCATCGCATACTGCCATCACCTCTATGATCCGATGGGTCATGGCCAGCCGTCTTCCCAGAGCCTGAACATCCAGGCCTTCCGCTTCAATGATCAGGCACTGCTCCAAATAGGCATGCTCACGATAACGATCGGAGAAGATCTCCACCAATGCCAGGGCTTCACACCTGGGCAGTGACTCATGCTCTCCCGAGAGCTCGAAGGCATAGCTCTTCATTCTTTATTAATCCAGGTAGGCGTTTACATCCCTATAGTTGAACCTCTCCGATGCCAGGACATTCTCCAGGAAGTTGAAGAGCGCTCTTCGAACATCATCCGAGAGCAATGGATACCAAGTGGGACTGGCCACCACCACTGCCCGGAAGGCAAAGAACGGGGCTATGACCTCCAGCAGCTCATCGTCGCCGGTCTTCTCCAGGTAGTTCTCAAAAAATAGCTCGAACAGATCCTTCAGGTCACCAGTCAATCGCAGGCTCTTTTGCACGGAGTAGAATATGTAGTTCATAGCCAATGCAGTGATATCATCCGCCGGCTCGCCCCACTCTCCCCGGCTCCGGTCGAGGACGGAGAAATCGGTTCCCTCTCGGAACATGATATTCCAGGGATGGAAATCCCCATGGACCATAGATAAGCGGTGGGCTTTGCTGCGCAACCTCCAGCGCCATTCCACACAGACCTTCTCGATCTCCTGCAGCTCGTCGGGATCAAGGAAAGTGGTGTTCTCAGGATAGTCGTCCAGGATGCCGAATATGCATTCTCCGTCCCCCACCGTCTCTCTGATCTTGCGCTGGTATAACGGCGGGCAGTCTTTCTTGGTGGAATGAATCAGGGCCAGGTAATCGGAAAGAGCTATGACCCTTTCATGATCCAGGTCCGTTGCCCCCTCCTCTTTGACCCTTTCCAGGTCGAAGAAGTACTCCTTTCCCTCGATCTTCTCCATAAGGAGAAAATACTCGCTGGCTTCTCCTGCCGAGACCAGCCTCCCATCTGAAGTGAAGTAGCCCACATCTAGAGATCGGACGTGTTTGGGGAGGCGGGAGAACGTGGCGTTCTGCCAGATTAGTATCCTCGCCCGGTCTGAGAAGTGGTCATGGCCGAAGCCGTGCTGCACCCGCATGGTGGAAAGGACGCAAGACCCTTTCTTTCCTGGGAGTTGATAGTCCACCATCAGAGGCGATCCGTATCCAAATCCCTTTACGTCCTCTGCCGTGGGTATGGTCTCCCCCAGCTTTCGCACCGATAGGAGGGAAAGCTCCTTACCGTAGAGGCCCTTGAGATAGGCTTCCAGATTCTCCCTCAACAGGTCCATAGCCGTTATCCTCTTCCCTCTCAGGTTCCCATATGCCAGCTGTGCAGGTACTTCTCCTGCTCTGCAGTGAGCTTCTCCGTCTCCAGGCCCATGGAGGCGAGCTTAAGCTCAGCTACCCGTCGGTCGATCTGCACTGGCACCGGATAGACCGACTTGTCCAGGCTCCGGCCATGCTCCACAATATAGCGCACAGAGAGCGCCTGGTTGGCAAAGGACATATCCATCNCCTCCGGCGGGTGCCCGTAGGCCGCAGCCAGATTGACCAGCCGTCCCTCCGCCAGCAGATAGAGCCGGCGCCCGTCGTCGAGCTTATACTCGGTGACATTGTCTTGCACCTCGATCTTATCTCTGGCCATCTTCTCCAAGGCAGGGATATCGATCTCCACATTGAAGTGGCCGCTGTTGGCTATTATTGCCTGGTCCTTCATGAGGGAGAAGTGCTCTTTTCTGATCACATTGATGTTGCCGGTGAGGGTGACGAACAGGTCTCCCAGAGGTGCTGCTTGAGAGAGAGGCATCACCCGGTAGCCGTCCATGGCTGCTTCCAGGGCTTTGCGCGGCTCGATCTCAATGACGATGACGTTCGCTCCCATACCCTTGGCCCTCATGGCAAATCCCCGGCCGCACCAGCCGTATCCTGCCACCACTACCGTCTTACCGGCAAAGAGGAAGTTCGTGGCCTGCATGATGCCGTGCAGGGTGCTCTGCCCTGTGCCGTAACGGTTGTCGAACATCATCTTGGTCTCCGCATCGTTGACCGCTATTACTGGATAGAGCAGGGCTTTGTCTTCGGCCATGGCCCGGAGGCGGACAACACCGGTGGTGGTCTCCTCGCAGCCGCCGAACATCTCTTGGGCGAGCTCGGGATATTCCTTGTGGATAATGGCTATGGTATCTGCGCCGTCGTCAAGGCTTACATTGGGCTTTATCTCCAGGGCTTTTTTGATACAATCGTAATACTCCTCCTCGTTCTCTCCCCGGAAGGCATAGACGTGTAGGCCCCGAGCAGCCAGGGAGGCCGCCACATCATCCTGAGTGGAGAGGGGATTGGAGCCGGTTACCGCCACCTCTGCCCCTCCTGCCACCAGAGTGGTGATCAGATTTGCCGTCTCCACAGTCACATGCAGACAGGCAACTATTCGTGCGCCTTTGAGGGGTTTTTCTCTCTCGAACTCCTCTTTTATCTTCTCCAGAACCGGCATATGCCTGCGCGCCCATTCGATGCGCTTTTCCCCTGCTTCTGCCAGCGCAGGGTCCTTGACGACGCTGTTGTGCAAGATATCACCTTGAATTTTCTTAGTTTATTTGATCTGGTTGATCGTTTTGTTGATACTTAAACCCAACCCCGGCTTTCCCAGATGATTCTGCATCCTTCCTACCTGGCTATGGATCGAGCTCTCTATTCCGGTGCAATCGACTCTTTGGCGGCTTTGGCCGAGCTATCATTTCATCAGGCAGCCCCAGAGCTTTCTGGATGATAGAGGCAGTTTTGGGGCCGATTCCCGGGCAGTCGAAAAGGCAGGTATCCGGCCTCCTGGGCTGCAAGGTGAGATGGAACCTCTCTAAAATAACCTCAGACCTCGCCCGACCCATGCCGTTTCCAATAAGCAGAGAAAGGGCAACCGACTCTCGTTCTCCCTTCCGGTGGATGAGGGCGAAAGGAGAAGAAATCCCCACCTTGCAGAATCTTTCTGACCCTTTGGAGCATCCGCCCGAAGGGGTTGTCTCTCATCCTCCATACCGGAATATTGCTGCCTATGCAGTTTGCCTCGAAGATCTCCAGCATATGAGTATATTCCATGATCTTCTCTTCTGCCTCCTGACAGCGAAAACCCATTGCTGCAACAGACCGGGCAATGGCAGAAGCCACCTCGGCGTCCCCGCCCAAAACCGCGATTATGAAAGGATCGCCCAACTCTCTGGCCAGTAAGACCTGATTGTACAGCCGGCCTTCATGATTGATGATCGAAGCCACATAGTCACTCTGTCCGTCTGAGGAGAAGTCCTTTACCTCGACATTTATTATGCGATCCTTCCATTGGAAACGTATGTCGTGAGAAAGATTCGTAACCTTTCCCCATATGAAATGACCGTCAGATGAGATCGCACCTGCCAGCCTTCTGGCCCTGGGACGATGGGCTTCATCGATATCTATAGAGACAATGATCGGCTCTGATGACATTTCGAATCCTGGAGAATCGTAACCGTTGTTTCTTAAAAATTTTTTGATGTATCCATAAAACAGAAATCTGTATATACCTATAAAATAAACATATATTCATGGCAACAAGTTGTGTGTACACAATCCGCATCCCTGCAGAGGTCCGGCAAATGATGGATGAGATGAAGGACATCAATTGGCAGTCGGACATAAGGCAGGCAGTAGAAGAACTGGTAAGGGAGAAGAGAAGACAGGCGTTGCTCAAAGAGGCCAGGGAGCTAAGGCAGGCCACCAGAAATATAGGAGTCAGTGCATCTGAATTGATCAGAGAGGATAGGGATGCGAGATAGAGCAGTCCTCGATTCCGGGGTCATCTTTGCCCTCTACTTCCAGGAGGATGCTTCTGAAAGGGCGGAGAGAGCTGTAGAAGCAATCAGCCCGATAGTTCTTGATCTCTCCGTAGCAGAGGTTGGCAATGCTGCCTGGAAGAGGGTCACTATATTTCAAGAAAGCAAAGATTCTGCCAGGCTATCGTTCACCAAATGCATGGAATTCATCAAGTCCTGCACAATGATTCCCTCAACAAATCTCGCACCTCTGGCATATGATATTGCCCTGGAGAATAAAATCTCTTTTTATGATTCCCTTTTCCTGGCAGCAGCCAGGAGAGAAGAAGTAAGCCTTTTGACCCTGGACAAGAAGATGTATGAGAAAGCTAAGGTTACAGGCAATGTTCAGACGATCTGAGAATAAGGAGGAATTCAAGTGACAGAAAAGGAAAGCGAGAAACCTACACCAAAGGTCGAGAAACTTGAAGAATTGGTGGCATATCAGGACCGCTCTGTGGTCAGCCGGGAGATAATCCGCAAGAGCACAGGGACTGCGACCATTTTCGCCTTCGATCTTGGCCAGGGACTGAGCGAGCATACTGCCCCATTTGACGCCCTGGTGTACATCGTTGACGGAAAGGCCCAGATCACAATATCAGGAAAAGCCTATCAACTGTCCGGTGGGGATAGCATAATCCTGCCCGCGGGCGAGCCCCATTCATTGAAGGCGACCAGCAGGTTCAAGATGCTCCTCGTGATGATCAGATCCTGATAAAGTGATGCGGTTAGGTATCTCGAGGATGAATCAGGAATTGGCGATTTGATTAGGTAACACGATGAGCCTAAAAGTCACTCTCCTGGGCACCGGCGTCGGTATCCCTCAGCCCGGTCGCTCACAAGCAGCGATATTGATTGAAGATGAACTGCCCCTGCTCCTGGACTGCGGTGCAGGCACCCTCATGCGCCTGGATCAGATGGGAGCCGGTCTGGAGGCGATTGACACCGTGCTGCTCAGCCATCTGCACTTGGACCATGTGCATGATCTCCTCGCTCTGGCCAATGGGCGCTACCTTTCCGGCCTCTCCGGATTGATGATTTATGGTCCGGCAGGGACGAGAGAATGGTTCGATACACTTCGCTGCGCTTACCCCAACCTGAAAAAGATGGACTTTGAGGTGCAGGAGCTGAAGGCCATGGACTCCTTCTCCCTCAAGGGCTTTGACATCTTTGCCGAGGAGGCGCGCCACAGCATCACCGCTCTTGCCTACCGGCTGGAGGGGGAGGAGAAGGTGATAGTCTACTCCGGAGACACCGAGCCCTCAGCCCGGGTGGCAGCTTTAGCCGACGGCTCAGACCTGCTCATTCATGAATGCTCATTTCCCGAGCCCTTCGATGTCACCAATCACACCACCCCCCTGAGACTGGGCCATATGCTCAGCAATCATGATCTGAAAAGGGTGGTTCTCACCCATCTGTATCCCCAGGCAGAGGGGCACGAGGACGAGATGGCCCAGCAGGTGATAGAGCTCTCCGGAGCTCCGACCATTGTGGGCTGGGATATGATGATCATGGAGATCTGAGATGAGATGATTAAGGCTTTGGCTGTCGATATTGACGGTACCCTGACCGATATGAATCGGGTGCTCAGCCCGGCATCCCTGCTGGCCATGAGAAGGCTGAATGTGCCGGTGGTTTTGAGCACAGGAAATACCCATTGCTTCTCCAGAACAATCTCCGTACTCCTGGGCACCCCCAGGATATTCATCGCCGAGAACGGAGGCGTTCTATCGTACTCTGAAGAGGAGCTGGAGATCCTGGCCGATCAGCAGGTCTGCGAGGAGGCCTTCCAGAGGCTTTCAGCGGAGTTTGCCCTGAAAAAGTATGATTCCTCCAGGCATAAGTACCGGTTCACCGATGTCATCCTTGAGAGGAACTTCGATCTGCCTGCACTGGTCAGGCGAGCAGGAGAGCTGGCCTGCCGGTGGATATTGTGGACACCGCTTTTGCGGTGCACATCAAGGATCGAAGGGTGAACAAGGGAACAGGCCTGGTCAGAATCGCCCAACACATGAATCTGGAGCCGGTTGAGTTCGCGGCCATTGGCGACAGCATGAGCGACCGGCCGATGTTCGAGCAGGCAGGCTTTCGGGCCGCGGTGGGCAATGCCACCCCGGAGTTGAAGGAGGTCTCTGATTACGTGGCGGAAAAGGATTTCGGCGAGGGCTTCGCCGAGATCGTGGATTTTATGATCAGAGAGAGGATGCTTTCTGATAGCCTTCAGCCGTCCTGAGGTGGGTGGATTTTACCAGCCGGCTCGATCCTCGCCAGGAGCCTTGCCCAGTGGTTTTCGCAGATGACCCACCACTCCAGGGTCTCTTTGGCAAAGAGTCGGGCGGCGGGGCAGAATGCATCGACCGCCAGATTATAAGGAAGCTCGGCCAGAGGAGGGTGAAGAGGATACTTGCGGCAGGTTTGAGGTCGGATATCATAGATCTTGCACCCTCTATTGGCATGATCATAGAACGGGCAGGGCTGCTTGAGGATCCAGGCGTTTTGGGCTTTGTCGAATCTGGTGAGCCTCTCTAGCTTCCTTTTCCCGATCTTCCTGGCGATTTGATCGAAATCCTCTTTTTCCAGCAATAGTCCCGCACCTGGAGTAAAGCAGCACAGGCCGCACTCCTGGCAGCGGAACCGCTCCCAAAAGAGCCTGACCCCCAGGTCCGAGCCCTCCCTCTCATCCCTGGCCGGCAGGGGAAGGGAAATGTCAAAGGGCACCTTCTCCCCCAGATCTATACGTCGGAACTGCTCAGCCTTCTTCAACACCGACCAGTGGGGGCGATTCTGCAGAAGCTCCCTGTGATCTCCCCGTCTCTTCTCCTCCACGCAAGATGCGGAGCAGAGCTGGTGGCAGATCTTTCTTACCTGTTTTATTTCATCGCTGGCGGATCCCATCTCTAAATCTCGAATCTACTGCCTGCTATTAATAATATCCTGATGATCACTTTCACTCCGCGCGGCTTGCCTTTATCTTTTTCCAGCTTCCTGGAATTAGTATCCAGCATATGACGATTCAAACGTAGGTGATATAGATGTCCAAGAATCCAGAAATTGCCAAGCTCGCATCCGGCCTGGCCGCAAATCAGGATGCCATCCGTTCTGCCAATGAGGACCTGATCAAGCTCTCCCAGAGGTTTGGGAGGATGATGCCCAGGCTGCAGAAGCTAGATTCATCATCGATCCTCCTCTGGCTGGGCCTGTACAATAAGGTCAAGGATGCGGCAAAGAGGGCGGAGGATGAGATCTCGGATCTGCTGAGGTGCGATCTGGCCGCCGCCAATCCCGTCCTGCAGTTGCAGGTCAATTACTACCAGTGCCAGCGGCAGAGGCTGTACGCCAAGATGGAGGTCATGGATGACGTTCTGAACGGCATGATGGAGGACCTCCTGGAGAATGGCGAGTTCGAGGATACGCAAAAAGAACAGATGCGGATCGCTTTAGAGGGCACCATGGAACGGAGTCGCAACCATGCTGATGCAGCATCGGTCCTGGCCTGAATGATTCGGGCCTTGACGGTCGCCTTCCCCTGCCGGCCAATGCCCATGGCAGGTTAGATCGCCTGGTTGATCTCCATTGAGCTGTAACAGAGATTCTTAAGCTATGCATGAACGATGCAACTAAAACCCAGATCATCTCTCAGGCAAATCTGAACTATATGAGCGTAAAGCCCTATCTTGAACAGTTGATAATAATAAATTAGGAGAAACTTGGAAAGTGCAGATCATTTCATATCAAAGCTACTTATATCATGAATATCCAATAATGTAGATGGCCTAAGGGTGGTCATGATGAAGAAAGAGGAATTCCTAAAACAGATGGAGGGATATGTGTTTCCCCAGACGTTTCATCAGGATCTTCTCGACCGGGCGGCAGAGATGTTCGGGAAGTGGGGATGGAGCGCTCATCTGGATGAAAAAGAGCATCTCTTCCAGATCTTTGGACTGGCCTCCCAGAGGGAAGATAGCGATGAGATCAGGGGGCAGAAGGCGGCCATCAGATATATCTGTTCGAGGATGATGGATGCCAGCATCAACCGCAAGGATGCTGCCGATCTTATCCGCAATTTCAACCGGATAAAAGATCCTGGCTACAAGTGGCTGGATTGAACCATAATATGTCCGGATCGAATAGCTATTATGAAACCATGAGGCAGAGTCCAGATGAAGACCGCAGATGCTCAGAGAAGGAGGAGCTGGCCTTCTGGGAGGAGCAGAGGAGATCTGGCAGCGACTGCGACCTCAAGATGGCTCGTGATCTGCCCGATGATGCACCCGAGTTCATATTGCAGCTGCAAAGGGAGTTTGAGGAGAGGGCAGCAGCATTCTGTTTCGCCGGTTCAAAGGGGATGGTGCTGGATGCAGGCTGCGGAAATGGTAATCTGCTGCTGAAAGCCCTGGGGAGAGGGATGATCGAGAGCGATGACTCCAGGGTCATCGGCATGGACTTCTCCTCCAATATGCTCAGCCGGGCGAAGCGGAGAGCTATGCACGACCCCCGGGCGGCATTTGTGCAGGGATCTATAACCTCCCTCCCCTTTGCCGATCGGTCATTCGACCGGGTTGTGAGCAGCGGTGTTCTGACCTGCCTGCCCTCAACCGAGGCCCTGGAAGCGGCCCTGCAGGAGTTCAATCGCGTTCTTTGCCCAGGAGGCATACTGATAGTGGATTTCTTCAACCGCCACTCTCACTTTACTCTGGCCAGAAAATATCTCTTCCGGGAGCGGATTTATCCCCCGGAGTATGTATCTCTTACAGAATTCAAAAATTATCTGGATAATTCCGGCTTTATGATTGAGAAGCATACGGGATTCGACTATAAGCTCTGCCAGGGATATCTATTCATGAGCCGCTTCCGCCCGGTTATCGATCCGGCTTATGTGCAGGAGCGCATCTCCCGATTCCTGGAGAGAAGGATTGCTCCGGCATGGCCCGGACTTGCTCTCCTGGGATACAGGATATATGTCAGCTGCAAAAAGATATAGAATCCGATTATTCAGCTGGCTAGAAGAGCTTCTCGCAGCTCATCCAGTTTTACCGGCTTGCTGATGTAGTCGTTCATTCCAGATTCCAGGCACTGCTCCCGGTCTCCTTTCATGGCAAATGCGGTGATAGCGATGATCCTCGGCCGGATTGGTCTGGTTTCTCTGATCTTTCTGGCCGCATTCAATCCGTCCATCTCTGGCATCTGAATGTCCATGAGGATCACATCATACTCCTTTAGATCCAGGGCAGCCAGCACTTCCAGACCGTTGGCAGCGACATCAGCACGATATCCGAGCTTACTGAGCATCTTTTGCATGACCTTCTGGTTAATTATATTATCCTCTGCCAGAAGTATGCGCAGACCGCACTTGGGTTTAAGGGAAATATTTTCCGTCGATCCGTTCGCCGGCTCTTTGACCGCAGGAGAGAGAGATAATGACTCCTTTGCCTTTATGGTAAAATGAAATGTCGAGCCTCTGCCCACCTCAGATTGGGCCCAGATGGCACCCCCTAAAAGCTCCACCAGCCTTTTGCTTATTGCCAGGCCCAGGCCTGTGCCCCCATACTTGCGGGTGGTACACGGCTCAACCTGGCTGAAGGACTGAAAGAGGCAATCCATCTTCTCTGCCGGGATGCCGATGCCGGTATCACTAATAACAAAATGGATCTCATGCTCACCACCTCCCAGGTCCCTGGCGGAAACCATGATCCGGATACCTCCAGAGGAGGTAAACTTCACAGCATTGCTCAACAGATTGGCCAGAATCTGACGCAGCTTTGTCGGATCACTGATAATGATCTTGGGAGTGCCCTCATCGATTTCATATCCTATGCTCAGACCTTTTCCCTGGGCGATTGAGCCCATCAGATCGACAGCATCATCAATGCTACACCTCAGGTCAAAAGGCTGTACCTCCATCTCCATTTTACCGCTATCGATCTTCGAGAAGTCGAGAATATCATTGATAATAGTGAGAAGGGATTCACAACTGCTCCTTATGGTCTCCAGACAATCGCGCTGCTCTCGGTTAAGATCCATTCCCAGAAGAATTCCCGTGAGGCCGATGATGGCATTCATTGGAGTGCGGATCTCATGGCTCATATTAGCGAGAAAATTTGATTTGGCGATGGTCGCTGCCTCTGCCGCCTCTTTGGACCTTCTCAGCTCCTCTTCCACCTTCTTTCGATCCTGGATCTCCACCTCAAGCTCTCTGTTTGCCTTTTTAAGCATCGCCGTTCTTTCCAGGACCCTCCCCTCCAGGTCCTGGTTGAGCCTCCTTACCTCTGCCTCCGCTTTCTTGGATGCAAGAAATAGGCTCTCATTCTCTTTAAGGGCTACTATCTGGCGTATGACAATCAGTCCAATTATCCCTCCCACAGAATAGGCAAGGAGATGAGGGCTTAGAGGAGGGGGATGATAATAGCTCGATAGCAGTATTACGTAAGCGGCTGCGGCGAAGATATAGGGCAGGTAGTGTGCGCCGGGAAACTTCATCGTTGCCTTGTCAGTGGTCAGGACTTCAGAAGGTAATGCAGATGGATATGCCGGATCCGCAGGTGGAGCGGCAGAGGATGGTGGGGACCTCTTCGGGGATGATTCGGCCTGCAATATGCCCGCCAGGCCGATCATCGAGTAGCCGATTATCCATCCCGTATCCCAAATTCCCCCGGAATCGTAATTGCTTTTCAGTGTTTGATCTATTATTATTATATCGGTGATGATCACCGCTGCCATTCCCATCACCAGAAGAATTACCGGTCCCATAGGCTGGGATTTGATCCTGCGAAAGAACAGTTCAATCAGGGCAAAGAGGAGCATCAGATCCATCACAGGAAATGCCACATAAGCCGCCTGGGTGAGGATTTCCTCATTGGAATTGAACTCGATTGCCGGTGCGATCAAGAGCACTGAAAATAGTATGGTGGAGGCGATGATCACTATCCCCTCATCCAGCATTACCTTCAGCCTTTCGCTTGAGGTCAGGGGATGAGTGGGAAGGAGGAGAATTCCCGCGATGAAGAGCGGGTACTGAATGATAAAGATCCAGTCTGCCATCGATGGAAAAGGAGGCTGATGTAATTCGAGCTCGATGTAAGTCCAGACGACATCGCCCAGGCTGTGAACCAGCTGGGCCAGGGTGAAGGCCGCCCAGGCCATGTGGACCTGTCTCCCATAGACCAAAGACCTACGGGTAGCATAAAAAAGGGCAAGCACAGTTAGAGAATCAACCAGAATCGTCAGCCCATCGCTAGCGGCGGTCTGCAGCTCGCCTTCCAGGAAGATGCTGAATAAGACTGCGCTGAGAACAAAGAGGACAGCAAGCATCGATGCCATCCGAAAAGATTTGAGCGATTTGGGGCAGTGATCAGATGCCAGCTGGAACCCTCGTATTGAACACAGGATAGATATTTTATAACCATGATAGAAAAAGCTTTTCATCCTTTTGCGACGATGAATATCAGAAAAATTTAACTATAATGATATCTATAATGGATTGGAGCAATATAGGGGGATTAAACGTGAATTATGAGAAGGAGAGGAGTTACTGCAAGGCTTTTTTAATATCAGCTTTGTTGATAGCATTATTTATCGGCTCAGCTCAGGCGATAACCACTAAGGATATCATATTTGCCCGGAGCGCAGAAGCGACTAAACCCATATCAACGGCAGTATCGGATGCTATGAACCAGGCACCAGTGGCAAAAGGCCTGACTGCAGATCAGGAGGGCCCTCTCGTCGCAGGATCATCAGTAACCTGGACCGGCGATGCTTTTGACTCAGAAGGAGATGAGCTGTACTATCAATTCTGGTTGAACGGGCCGATGACGGGAAATGCTTGGATGCCGATGACCACCTGGAGCAAGAACAATACCTGGACCTGGGAAACCAGTGCCATAGACATCGGCATTAACGTCATCGATATGCGAATAAGAGACGGGCGCCATCAACCACCCTGGGGACATGATAGTCATATCAGCGCTGAATATGTTATAAGCGAGAATGTGGGCATGGCTGGAAGCTCGAAATCGAATTCCAGGCCGACTCTGATCAGCATGAAATCGGATAAACAGAGTCCCCAGGATAAGGGGGCTAAAGTGACCTGGACGGCAAAGGCAACGGATCCGGACAAGGATACAGTGTTGTACCGCTATGTCCTTAAAGGGCCCTCAACCGAAGAGCAATGGCAGCCCATGACCGACTGGACGACAAATGATGTCTGGACCTGGGATACGAGCAAATCAAAGGCGGGCATCTATATGATCGATGTCTGGGTAAGAGATGGATACCATGCCGATATCGACAATTGGGACGACTCCAAGAGGGCGACTTTTGTGCTGATGCAGAAGGGAATCATCATGTAATGGACGGAAATGTAGTCTGAACTTCAAGCAGACTCGGCCCGATCGATCGGGTCTGCATGATCGAATTTTTTCCAATTTCTTTCAGGTTTCATATCCTGGATGGAGATGGTTGTGGTTGGAAGCTCAATTGGGCTGCAGAGGTATGCTGCCGCAGAAATGTGGAGGGAGATGAGGGTATGGAGGATGCCACCAGATCGAATGAACTGGATTTTCCTAATGTGGTTGTCTCCTGGACGGGAGGAAAGGACGGGTGCTACTCCTGCTACAAAGCGATGCAACAGAACTGCAGGATCACACACCTTCTCAACTTCAGGAACGTATCGCGGATTGGATCTCATGATATCAACCCCGAGCTGATTCAGGCACAATCAGAGGCAGTTGAAATCCCTCTCATTCAGAAGGACTTCACCTCCTATGAGCAGGAGTTTAAAAAGGTGATCCAGGATCTTCGTCTTCAGGGGAAGAGGGTTGATGGCGCAGTCTTCGGGCATATAGAGACCCATAAGAGGCTGGTAGACAGGATCTGCAAGGATTTGAATCTCAGGCTTCTTCTCCCCCTCTGGAAAGAGGATTCAACGATGCTCCTGAGAGAGATGATCGGTTCCGGCTTCGAGGTATTTGTGGTCAGCGTCAAGGACGGCCTCTTGGGCAGGGAATGGCTGGGGAGGAGAATCGATCTGGAATTCCTGCAGGACTTAAAGCAGCTTGATGAAGCCATAGATCCGTGCGGAGAGAATGGGGAGTATCATACCATTGTCACCGATGGCCCGATCTTCAAGAAAAGGATAGTGATATCAGAAAGCAATCCAGTATTGAGGGAAGGCTATTGGTTCCTGAACATAGAAGGTTTTACAATCCAGGCCAAGTAGATCGCCTGGATGTATCTGGTTGGAAGAGTAAATAATAAACAATATTTATTCTAAATATGAAATATATTTAATTGCCGATTTTATCGATAATCATCAGCGTATGCTACCTGGATGAGGAATAATCCTCCAGCCAAAATATTTTTAACATTTGTGCATAAATAATCCTACATGCCCGAACTCAATAACACAAAGAAAAGGCTAAATATGAATAAACACAATTGCCATCACGATATGTACGAACAAAGGAGGGAATTGTATAAGTAAAGTATTAGTTGAGATAGGATTAGTATTAATATTTCTGCTACTAATCACAGGAATCTCCTGGGCAGGAAAATTTGATATGAATCCGGGAAGAGAGGCGATTAAATATAAGCATGAGATGACGGACGACGTCAAAGGCTAGGGGTTCGCGGTGGAGTACAAGAGCGTAAATACAAATAATCTCTCCCTGCTGGAGTACTACCATGGTAGCGGCAGTGCGGACATGGCCGATGTATTGAACTCCGAGCAGAAGACCACCAGCGGCTCCTACTACGTCCTTGACTATGATGGGAAGATGAAAAAGATGGAGAAAGGAGCTAACAGCATTGTCACCTACACCAGACAGTATGATAATATACAGTCACCCACCGCATTTGCCTATGGAACCGGCTGGTATGCTGCTCATCCCATTCAGTACAACTCTCTCATCAAAGATAAGACCGTGGCCAAAAGCTATCAGGAGGCGGCATCAATGCACCGACAGGTGGAATATGCCCATGCTCTGAAAGGGGACATTGCCGTGGACATCAACTGTACTGGACCCACAGACAAAGCAGATGGCAAGGGCATTCTCAGCATGAAGATCGATGATGATATCACTCAGGGTACACTGCATATAGGGGAGTTGCTCTTGAGCCCCAAGGTAAAGAGCCAGCCGAAGACATTCGATCCCATAATCGAGATTGAAAATGACTACATCGGTGACTTCCAGGTGCAAAAGACGATGAAGCTGGAGATCACCAAGAGCAAAGAGAGCTCTCAGGTGGACTGGCTCCCCTGCTGCATGGGCGGCTTCTTCGACCTGCCGTCCTACAACTTCGATGCTCAATACGCCAGCTGGAAGGGAATCTTCGACTGCAGCTGCCGGGAGACCTCGATCTCCACAATGAAGCCGGCGTGGAACACAACCAAAGCCCAGTTCCCGACAGAAGAGTACCGGTACAAGCCCTGAGAAGGATTTATATTTTTATTTTTTTAAAAGTTATTTAGCACAAGACCAATCTGTTGGAGGCAATAATATGAAAAAAATATCCTATTTCCTGCTGGCGATAGCCTTATGCCTGCTGCCAGCGGTGCCATCCGTCCTTGCCAGTGAGACGGTCAGCATAGAGGACGACCTGGGGAGAAATATCACCATCAACTCCCCATCGGAGAGGGTGGTCTTCACCATGGAGAACGCCCTCAAGACATACTATGCCGTCGGAGATCCCGGGAATGTGGTCGCCCTCAAAGATGACAAATGGATGCGAAGACTGACTGAGGATATATTTCCGGTGGTCGATCCCGACTTTGAGAATAAGATCGTGGTAAATATCACAGGCGACCAGCTGAACCTCGAGTCCCTGGCCAGGGTGAATCCCGATCTGGTTGTCCTCTGGGCCTCTTCACCCGATGACCCGAACATTCAGGCCATCAATGAAACATTGAAGGTGCCGGTATTTGCCATCTATGTCACCTCACTGGATGACGTCTACCGCCAGGTGGATACAATGGGCGTCATCTCAGGAGATACTGATCGCGCGTCTGAGGTTAAGGAGATCATGGAAAGATACGTTGATTTGACCACCAGTGTCACAGATCAGATCGAAGAGAGCGAAAGGCCCACGGTCTTTTGGATGTGGACCGATGTCTATGGCACCGCCGGGATAAACAGCGGCATAAGCGACCTGATCGAAATAGCTGGAGGCAGCAATGTCATGAAAGAGGCGGATGAGGAAGCTCAGAATCTGGAGCACCCGGTGATCAACCAGGAGACCCTGATCAAGCTTAATCCCGATGTCATTTATATGTGGTATAACGAAGACCTCGATCCGGAGGATATCATTAGCGGTGAGGACTTCCAGGGCTGGAGGGACATAAATGCGGTAAAGAACCAACGGGTCTATGAGATCAGCAATCCCTATCTATTCGATGCCTTCTCCCCCCGCATGCCCCTCGCTCTGCTGCACGTGGCCCGCGATCTGCATCCCGATAAGTTCCAGGATGTAGATCTGAACCAGACGGTCGATCAATACAATGTGGACATCTGGGGCGTGCATTATCCCAGCATGACCAGGGCTTGAGACGGAGAATCGATGCGATCTGAGGGTGAGAAAAGGAGCATGCTGCCGATAAAATTCACTATCAGATCGCTTCTTTATCTTATTTTTCTCAGCCTTCCCCTTTTCGCATTCTTCTTTTCCATCTTCATAGGCCCTTTCCACATAAATCCGGTCCAGCTCATCGATCTAATTGCCTCCCGGCTTCTGGGTTACGCCACAGACTACCCGGATGTCTACAGCACAGTGATCTTTCAGGTTCGAATGCCACGGCTTCTATTGGGAATGATGGTGGGAGCCAGCCTGTCCGTCTCCGGAGCGGCATTCCAGGGAATATTCAGAAATCCCCTCGTCAGCCCCTACATCCTCGGCCTCTCCTCAGGAGCGGCTTTCGGTGCAGCCCTCTCTTTAGCCTTTATGCCCGGCATTTCAATTCAGTATGCGGCATTCTTCTTCAGCCTGCTGGCGGTAGGCCTGACCTATTTCATGGCCACCACCAACCGAAGCACTCCCATAGTCTCCTTGGTCTTAGCAGGGGNGATAGTCTCTGCCGTATTCGACGCCCTCCTGGCCATAGTTCAGATCGCGGTAAGCGAGAGAGCCCTGCAGAGCATAGTCTTCTGGATCATGGGCAGCCTGGGCACTGCCAGCTGGTCAAAGATATACAGCGCCTTTCCCCTATTCGCCCTGGGATGTACCGTCATGCTGCTCTTGCGCTGGAGGCTGAATGTCCTCGCTTTGGGCGATGAGGAAGCGCGCTCGGTGGGTCTGAATCCGGAGAGCTACAAGGTGATCTTCATCGTAGCTGCATCCCTGGCCGCCTCATCTGCTGTGGCCGTGGCCGGGATCATCGGTCTGGTGGGGCTGATCGTCCCCCATATGCTGCGGATGATCTTCGGGCCGGATCACAGGACTCTAATCCCCCTTTCCCTGACATTTGGCGCCTCCTTTCTTGTTCTGGTTGATGATTTCGCCAGGGCAGGCATGGGCTTTGAGGTTCCCGTGGGCGTTGTCACCACCCTGGTGGGAGCTCCCGTCTTCGCATATCTGCTTCGTGAAACGCGATCGGGTGGTTGGGATTGAGCCCACAATGCGAATGCATCCCTGAAAAGATGGGGATAATCGCAGAGAAAGTCTCGTTAAGCTACAATAGCCGGCTGGTTTTGGGCAATGTAAGTCTGCATTTGAAAAAGGGGGAGGTCATCACCCTTCTTGGCCCCAATGGCTGCGGCAAGACCACTCTATTAAAGATCATAAATGGACTCCTTCATCCTGATTCTGGAAAGGTCTATGTGAACGGAAATGATGTCTTGCGAACTGGACAGACCGAGATGGCCCGGCTCATAGGATATGTGCCCCAGACTCAGAGGTCATCATTTCCCTTTACTGCCCTGGATATCGTTCTTACCGGAAGAATGCCTCATTTATCTCCCTTCTCGCAGCCAGGACCGAAGGATGAGGAAAAAGCCCGCCAGGCCATGGAGATAGTTGGCGCCTCTCACCTCTCTAGCAGACCTTACACTCAGATCAGCGGCGGCGAACGACAACTGGTGATGATCGCGAGGGCGCTGGCGCAGGAGCCCTCTTTTCTCTTGCTGGATGAGCCCACCTCATACCTGGATTTTAAGAATCAGTTCCTTGTCCTCAAGATGATCTCCTGCATTGCCAGGGAAAAGAAGGTGGCCGTGGTTATGACTCTGCATGATCCCAATCATGCCCTGATGTTCTCGGATGAACTGGTCTTGCTGAGAAAGCTGACCGCAGAAGGAGGCAGCAATGAGCAAGGATGCAAAGAGAAGTCCATTCGCAGTTGCCAGAATGTGGTGGCAGCAGGAAGGCCGGCTGAGGTCATGACCTCGGAGAACATCTTCGAGGCCTATGGCATAGAGGTCGAATTCATCACCGTCCGGGGAAGGCCAATTCTTCTGCCTCTTTAGCTTGTTTTAAAAGC